>Ga0214544_1007852_pt1 | contig 18354 bp, 24 predicted proteins | sample CNSS3metaG_FD_160074 | JGI IMG/M metagenome (GOLD analysis project Ga0214544, IMG submission 160074) | Root nodule microbial communities from cowpea collected in UCLA plant growth center, Los Angeles, California, USA - CNSS3 | ecosystem: Host-associated > Plants > Roots > Nodule | place: USA... | reverse complement strand
GCTCTCAACCACATGAGCTAGCACTTTTCCACGTCATACCAACCATAATTTAATGTCATAATTATTACCCCTCCCGTATTTATTAATTAATTATTTATTTAATTAATTAAATTCTACGGGTCTTACATCATACGCATTTCTTCTGAGTGAGGCTCTTAAGGAACCTTTGGGTATGCAAAGTGATAAGTATGAAAAATACTTATTATTCATATTTGATTGGACCTCTTAATTGTATTCATTCATGTGTTTCCTGGGACGTTTTAGGTTGTTTTTAGGTTTCTTTTAGGTTAGGTATATTTTGTGTTTTATTGGAGATTATTGTATAGGAGAGTGAAGGATTGAAGAAGAAGTGAGGTTGTTCTGTCAGGACCTTGTCGCCCAACGAGCGTGCCTAGTCGCCCAACGAGATAGTCCTGGTCGCCCAACGAGTAAGTCATCTCACCCAACGAGAGGACAATTTTCTGAAGTGGTTATAGTTTCAAAAGTTACAAGAAACTGATGTGCTGGAATGTGGGAATGCAACAGAACCAGGAAAAATATGAGAAACACCATTCTAGGGCAAAGAGAACTCACATCATTTCTCTCATTCCATCAAATTCATCCATCTTTTGTTCTCTACATGCCTAGGAGTGACTAAATTCCTCTTTCATTGGGGTTGGATGTAATAAACTAATACTCTCTGTAATTTTCCTATGCAATGTAATCTTTTTTGTTGTTCATATGTCTATCTCAATTATTAATGTGCATGATAAAAATCTTTGCTATTTGGTTGTATCTAATTATTGGAAAATGATTTGGAACTTAACCTTGGATAGAACAACCATGAGATTGGGTTCTAGGAATAGACATAATCTCTAGGTCATTCTATACATCAAATCTTAATGCAAGTCATGTGTTAAAATAGTTAAGGAATTAATGTTTTGGCATATTTGACTTAGAACTTACTCCAAGGGAATTAGGGGCTAGTATGCTTATGATGGGATGTTTGAGCAAGATAGAGAAATTATGTAGGAAATATTGTGTTAGTATGGTTCATGAAATCCAACCTTGGAGAAGTCTTTCCTAAATTATTCTATAACTTTAGTGTTTATTAATTTTGCATGTTATTCTTAAATTAAACCAATCTTTTATGTTGACATCATTGTTGAAATTAGTAAATAATTACAATTAGACAAACGAACACAAATCCTTGGGAAAACGATACTTGGACTTCCATTTTACTACTTATAACGAATTGGTAAACTTGCAAAGAGTTAACAACTTTTTGGTGTTGTTGCCGGGGATTTGTTTGTTTTTGTTTTGTTTGATTGTGTTATTTACCAGTTTAGGCTTCTACATTCATTTGTACATTCATCTTTATTTATAGTTTGTATATATTTAGTTTGTATATGCTTATTTATCTTTTCTAATGTTTTTGTTTTGTATGAGAAGCAGGACTCGAGTTGATAATCTACTATTTGATCCTGAAATTGAAAGAACAGCTCGTAGGAAGAACAATAGAAGACGAAGAAGAAGGCAAATCCAAAAAGTTAAAGAAGAGAAAGAGGCGATACCTACTTCTGAACAAGCTATCTTCTTCTCAACTGATCAAGAGGAGAAAGAAATGGCTGGTGAAGGACATGGTGAAAGGCAAGTTCGACGTACTCTAGAGGATTATGCTTCATTCTTTGCTCCTCTTAATTTTAGCAACATTGCACGACTTGTAGTGAATGCTGCCAACATGGAGATGAAACCAACTTTGATTCATTTAGTCCAGAGTAACAAATTTCATGGCCTTTCACATGAGAATCTGTACACACATTTGGCTACTTTCTTGGAGATTTGTAACATAGTGAAGATCCACCAAGTGCTAGATGAGGCCATCAGATTGAGTCTTTTCCCTTTCTCTTTGGCTGGGAATGCTAAGGTTTGGTTGAAATCCATACTTGAGAGTAGTTTGACTGACTAGAAGGATGTTCTAGCCAAATTCTTGAACAAGTACTTTCCACAATCCAAGGTCAATAAAGGGAAGCAAGAAATCTCATCCTTTCAAGAAGAAGATTCTGAGTCATTGAGCCAAACATGGGATAGGTTCAAAGGCTTGTTACGAAAAATCCTTACTCATGGTTTTGACATGCCTATGCATCTTACTCTCTTCCTTGTAGGATTGCAATCTCATACTAAATTAATGTTGGATGCCTCAGTTGGAGGCAATATCAAGTGGAAGACACCTAAGGAAGCGCATGAAACGATTGAGAATATGGCATCTAATGATAATGAAATGCAGAATGAGAGGGCTACTTCACAAAAGAAAGAAGGTATGCTAGAGCTTCAGTCTTAAGATGCAATATTGGCTCTGAACAAAATTATGAATCAAAAGCTTGAATCAGTAATGAAGAAGCTTTCTCAATTGCCTAAGGAACTTCAGAATGTCTCACAAGCTCAACACCAACAACATGTGCAATGATGTGAGTTGTGTGGTGGAGATCATTCAAATGGGCAGTGTGTCATGAAGACCAATTCCCAAGAAGAGGTTAACTATATGGGTAACCAAGGCCGTCAGGGTAATTATGGTAACTACTACCAAGGTTGGAAGCCTCACCCCAGCATGGGCCAACTTGGACCTTCTAACAAACCTCCACCTCAATCCCAACCATCTTAGACTGATAGGACCACTAAGCTTGAGGAAGCAATGCATGCATTTAGTGCAAGTGTCCATTTCCAATCAAAAGAGCACAGAGGCATCTCTCCGTAACTTAAAGATGCAAATTGGGCAATTTGCTAAAAAGTTGGAGGACAAGCCAGAGAAGAACTTTGGGGCTAATACTGAGGTTAACCCCAAGGAGCAATGTAAGGCTATTGTTACAAGAAGTAGTAAGGTGTTAGTGGAGAGATATGTGATAAAAAAAGAGTGTGAGAAAGAAAAAAGAGAGACGAGTGGAGAGAAAAGTGAGAATGGTGAAAAAGTTGAGGGACAAGATGAGAATGAAGTGGAGAGAAAAAACAGTGAGGAAAAATAAATTATGAAGCCACTTCCTTATCCCAAAACCCACTCTAGAAAAGAAAAGAAAAGGAGAAACAATTCTCCAGGTTTTTGGATATTTTCAAGAAGCTAGAGATTACCATTCCCTTTTCTGAAGCTTTCCAACTTATGCCTTCCTATGCCAGATTTATGAAGGAATTTCTTGCCAAAAGAGGAAGTACATTGAGAAGAGACAATCGAAGTGCAAGCCAATTGTAGTGCCATTATTCGAAGGCTCTTGCCTCCCAAATTCAAAGATTCATGTAGTTTCACTATACCATGCACCATTGGGAAATTACCCCTTGGAAAGGCATTAATTGATTTGGGAGCAAGTATAAATTTGATACCTCTTTCCATGATGAGAAGAATTGGAGATTTGGAGGTGAAACCCATGAGGATGACACTTCAATTGGTTGATCGGTCTATTAAGTGTCCATATGGTGTTATAGAAGATGTGTTGGTGAAAGTTGACAAATTCACTTTTCCAGTGGATTTTGTCATCTTGGATATAGAGGAGGACACTGAGGTCCCTCTGATATTGGGGCGCCCATTCATGAAGACTGCCAGGGTGATTATTGATGTGGATGATGGTCATCTAAAAGTTCATGTGCAAGATGAAATTGTGACTTTCATTGTCATAGAGGCCATGTAACATCCAAATGATAGTGGCAATTGTTTCAGGGTGGAGGTCCTTGATGAAGTGATTGACACAACTAAGAGTTAGACGCATGTAAAATCCTCTCTTAAGAGAGTTTTGACTTATTATTGTGATAATTTGACTCTTGAAGAGGAAGCTAAAGTGGAAGAAGTCACTATGTTGTTGGAAAATACTAGAGAAGTATCTTCCACTCATGCTAAAATGGAGAATTTGACAAAGGAGAAACCTGATGATCAAGGCAAAGTTGAGTTGAAAATATTGCCAGATCATCTCAAGTATGCCTTCTTAGAAGAAGATTGCAAGAAACCAGTGATAATTAGCAGTGCATTTTCACAATTTGAAGAGCATAGGCTTTTGGAGGTTCTCAAGGCAAATCAAGGGGCTATAGGTTGGCATATTTCTGACATAAAGGGGATAAGCCCAACCTATTGCATGCACAAGATTATGTTGGAGAAGGACTACAAACCAATAGCACAACCACAAAGACGATTGAATCTCACTTTGAAAGAGGTGGTGAGAAGGAGGTGTTGAAATTATTGGAAGCAAGGATGATATATCTAATTTCTGACAATTCTTAGGTAAGTCCTATGCATGTTGTGCAAAAGAAAGGAGGGATGATTGTTATCAAGAATGAGAAAAATGAGTTAATTCCAACTCGAACAGTCATTGAGTGGAGGATGTGCATTGATTATAAGAAGTTGAATCAAGCCACTTGGGTGGATCATTTTCCTCTCCCTTTCATGGACTAGATGTTGGAATGTTTTGGCTGTGCAAGCTTTCTACTATTTCTTGGATGGTTATTCAGGATATAATCAGATAGTAGTTACTCTAGAGGATCAGGAGAAGACTGCTTTCACATGCCCTTATGGTGTGTTTGCTTATAGATGGATGCCTTTTGGCCTTTGCAATGCACCTACTACCTTTCAATGATGCATGCTAACCATTTTTGCTTATTTGGTTGAGAAGAGTATTAAGGTATTTATGAACGATTTCTTAGTTTTTGGTCCATCTTTTGATTCATGCCTTGAGAACTTGGATGTGGTTTTGAAAAGATGCATTGACACAAACCTTGTGCTGAATTGGGAGAAGTGCCATTTATGGTGAGAGAAGGTATTGTGTTAGGCCATAAAGTCTCTTATAGGGGAATTGGTGTTGATCATGCTAAGGTGGATATCATTGAGAAATTACCACCTCCATCAAATGTCAAAAGGGTTAGAAGTTTTCTTGGTCATGCAAGTTTCTATAGAAGATTCATCAGAGATTTCTCCAAGATTACTAAACCCCTGTGTAATCTCCTAGTTAAAGATGCTCCTTTTGAGTTTATGGTGAGTGTTTGCAAGCTTTTAATAGCTTGAAGGAGAAACTAGTTTCTGCCCCAGTGATAATTGCACCAATTTGGACTCAAGAATTTGAGTTGATGTGTGATGCTAGCTGTCAACACCCAATTTCGTCCGGGTGAATAAATTTATTTTCAAAAAAAGTAAAAAAAAAGTTTTTAGTTAATGGAAAATAAAAAAATGTGAAACAAAATTTTCTTCAAAGATTTTTCAAACTTTAATTTTACGAAAAAAAAAGGAAAAAAAGAGAGATGAAAAAAAGAAAAAAAGGAAGAGCCTATTTTGTTATCACACTCCTCTTCATGAGCCCAACAACTCAACATATCTTCTACCACCTTTGTTCTGATAGAGAAATTAGTGATATGATTCTAATAATTAAAAGCAATATCTCTTCATATAATTAGAATCAATATTACTGATTTTGATTGATTTTGTGCTCTGATTTGCTATGATCATAATGTGCTGCTATCATGACCAATTCTTTCCTTATATTGTTCATTACGATTAAGGCTAGGATTGCATTGAGATTGCAATATGTGAATATAAATACGTAGTCTGTCATACAGAAAGGGGGGAGACCGAAAAAAATATTCTCTACACTTCTCTAATTCTTTTCCATTACCACTCCCACATACACATCTCCTTTTTTATCTCTCTTTTAAACAAAAAAATATATTGAAGGAGGTAGAAAAAAAGAAGAAAACATTCTCTACACTCTCTTTCTCTCATTACCACCCACATAGACACCTCTCATCTTTATCTCTATTGGAAAAATAAACACAAAAATATTAGAAAAGGAAGCATAAGAAAAAAGAAAAAAGAAAAGGTGAGGAGATATTGAAAACTTTTTAAGGTACGTCACTCTCAATTCTTTCATCTTTTGATTTAATTTTTTTTTCAATTTTCATTCTTTTTTTAATCATAAAAAATATTTTCTCCCCTTTCTTTATTGTTTGCCCGGCCGCTCGCGTCGCATGACATCCTTTTTAGACTTTTGCTTTTTCTAAAAATATATACAGATGATCTAAAAATAAAATATAACTTTCTTTGTTTACTCTTTTATATCTATTTGGTTGCTCACGTCGCAATGACATCCACAATTACTTTAAAATAACTTTTAAAAAAATATTAAAAATTTATAAATGATTAAAAAAATAAAAAATAAAATATTAGAAAAAAAATAATTTATTTGAAGTGTCTATCTGGCCGCTTGCGTCACATGACACCAATTTTAAAATAATACTAAAATTTAAATAAAAAGATTTTCAAAATTATAAAACAAAGTAAATCATTTTCAAATGATTTTCCAAATAGATTTTTCATAAAGAACTACGTAACCCTGATTCTCCATTATAGATGGAGATACGTAGGAGCGAGGATTAATCCCTATCGGGCCCAAAAAATCAAAAAAAATAGTTTTGTTGTTTTTTGTACATTCTTTTATTAATATTTTTGGGGAAAATTAAATATTTTGAAAAACCATATAACTTTTGCACATTTAATTAAAGGTACCGTCTTAGGACGGGTGTTGTGGGGTGCTAATACCTTCCCCACGCGTAACCGACTCCTAAACCCAAAATCTGGTTTTTCGTAGACCTTGCTCTTTTTTATGGTTTTTGTTCCTGTAGAGAACAAAAAAGATAAGTCAGGCATAAGCGTCACCTCACCCACGTAGTCCGCTATCTCCTCAGTTGGCTTCTCCCCGGTTGATACATGTTGGCATGGACCTAGGAGGGGTTACCTGCAGAAGGGACTCCGAAGCTCAAGTAAGTCAAAGCTTTCAAAAGGTCAAATAAGGTGATTAATGGAGTAATGAATGCGTACCTTTAATTGCTGGGGTTCACGTGTATTTATAGAGTATTAATTATGTTTGGTTATGCCATAGGCCAGGCCCTGGCTTGGGCTTTAGTTTGGGATGTAAGTGGGCCTGGACCCTATCCCAGGCCCTTAGGAGGACCCATTGAACACTAGGGGGCTTTGATTTTACTAAGTATATTGGAGTAGCCGGCCTAGGCCGACTACTTTCCTTGGCAGTTTATGTTGGTCACGTGTTGTCTTGTGCAGGTTGTTCCTTTGAACGTTTAGGTTATCGATTTAGGCTGGTAAGGCTCAGGCCAACTCAGCCTAGGCTAACTACTTGACTGCTTTGGCATATATGTATCGTTTTATTACTATTTGGTCGAGTTGGCTAGGTGTGGTACAATTTTCCATAGTTTCCTATAATAACTATGGTGGCGACTTCAAAAACTTCATTTTTTCAAATTTTTAATCTTGGTTCGTCGTTCCGTCGCGATTTTGGTTGCGACACTAGCAATTATGCCATTGTGGCTATTCTTGGTCAGAGAAAAGAAAAAGTTTTCCATGCTATTTATTATGCCAACAAGGTCTTGAATGGTGCTCAACTTCATTATGCCACAACAGAGAAGAAGTTTTTGGCCATTGTCTATGCATTGGAGAGGTTTAGACCTTACCTTATTGGGTCTAAATTGATCATATAAACAAACCATGCTGCCATAAAGTATTTTTTGTCCAAGCCTGACTCCAAGCCACGGTTGATCAGATGGGTTCTCTTATTACAGGAGTTTGATTTGGAGATTAGGGATAAGAAAGGGAGTGAGAATGTTATTGTAGATCACTTTCTCGGTTGGTAAATGATGAAGTTACATGCAAAGAGAGGGAGATTTGTGAGACATTTTGTGATGAAAGTTTGATGCTCATTCAACAAAGGCCATGGTTTGCAGATATGGCTAATTTCAAAGTTGTAGGTGTTCTCCCTGAGGATCTTTCATGGAAGCAGAAGAAGAAAAAATTCTTACATGATGCAAAACAGTACCTTTGGAATGACCCTTTCTTGTCCAAGCTTGGTGTTGACAATCTTTTGAGGCAGTGTGTCACTATAGAGGAAGTTGCAAATATTCTATGGCATTGTCACAATTCGCCATATGGTGGACACTTTAATGGAGAAAGGACAGCTGCCAAAGGGCTCCAATCTAGTTTCTACTGGCCCACTTTATTCAAAGATGCTCATGCTAGAAGTTGTGATAAATGCTAGAGAATTGGAAGCATTTCAAGAAGAAATGATATGCCACTACAAGCAATTTTGGAAGTGGAGGTGTTTGACTGTTGGGGCATTGATTTTGTTGGTCCCCTACCTTCATCATACAGTAATGAGTATATATTGGTTGCAGTGGATTATGTCAGCAAATGGGTGGAAGCAACTGCTTGCCAAAATAATGATGCTAAGACAGTTATCAAGTTCTTGAAAAGACAGATTTTCTTAAGGTCTGGAGTTCCTAGGGTCCTCATAAGTGATGGTGGATCCCATTTTTTTAATGCTCAGTTAGCCATGGTTTTGAAACATTATGATATTAGGCACAAAATAGCCTCTCCTTATCACCCTAAAACCAATGGCTAAGATAAAGTGTCCAACCGAGAGATAAATAGGATTCTTGAGAAGACTGTGGCATCATCAAGAAAGGATTGGTCAGTGAAGCTTGACGATTCTCTTTAAGCATATAGAACAACCATGAAAACACCTATGAGGATGTCACCGTTCCAATTAGTATATGGCAAATCTTGTCATCTTCTAGTGGAGATGGAGCATAAGGCTTATTGGGCCTTGAAATTTCTTAACTTTGATTCATCTTTGTCTACAGAGAAAAGGAAGTTGCAGTTGCAAGAACTTGAAGAAATGAGATTGACAACGTATGATAACTACAAGAGATATAAGGGAAAGGTAAAGCTTTATCATGATAGGAAGATTTTAAAGAGAGAATTTCACCCAGGCGAGCAAGTGTTGCTTTTCAATTCAAGATTCAAGCTCTTTCCTGGCAAGTTGAAATCTAAGCGGTCGGGGCCATTCACCATCAAGGATGTCAAACCATATGGCGTAGTTGAACTAATGGATCCTTCTTCTAGTGATCCACATAGAAGTTGGATAGTAAATGGTCAGTGCTTGAAGCATTACGCGGGGGGTGATGTTGAACGCCTCACCACTATCATTCATTTTTCTGATCCATAAACTGTTACCCGTCAAGCTAGTGACGTTAAAGAAGCGCTAACTGGGAAGCGCTAACTTGAAGCATTATGTAGGGGGTGATGTTATCACTAACTAGCGAGCACAATAGCCGCCCAATGAGTCCATTTCTACAGAATCTGATTTTCAAAAGTTATATAGAGTCGCCCAGCGACCACCACTCGCCTAGCGAATATTTTTGTAAATTGGCATCTGGAGCAGTAGCTGGGCGAGCCCCTTATGCCCAACGAGTATGGTTATCTGTGAATCTAAAATTATATAGACTCGCCCAACTAGTAGTAGTCGCCCAACGAATTAGTGAATAAATTTCACTCTAGAATAGTAATTGGGCGAGCCAACGAGCCACATCATTCGCCAACGACTGTGACAGTCTTTAATATTGTCAAGTGGTTGGTTGCGCAAATTTGACTTTTTTGAAAATGAGGCTTCTCGCCTAGTGAGTAGTGTTGCTCACCCAACGAGAGCGTCTCACTGGCCCTAAAATATCATATTTCCCCTCTTTTTCTTTCTCTTTCACTTTTGAAAAACTCTAGCCGTTTTCTATTTTCTCCTTGTGTGTGAGTCGCGCTGCTCTTGTGTGTGCTTACTCCTTGCCATTCCATCTTCTTCTTTCATTCATCTTCATCCAGGTAGGTATTTCTCATCTTCTTTTTCCTTTCTATGATTTAGGGTTTTATTTAGGGTGTTCTTTAGGGTTTCTCATTGTTGGTTTTGAATGTATGGATGTTTGTGTTGCTAAGTGTTGTTCGAGTTTTGCATATAGAGTAGTATGTGTGAGTATTGTGTTTGCAATCCTAATGGAGTTGTGTTTGCCTAACGAGCTTGCTCGCATTCGTCCCGCGACAGTGTATTTTCTGCTGTAGATTTCATCATTCGCCCATTGAGCGCACTCGCCTAGCGAGACTGCCACTACAACCTCTATCATAGCTTCTCGCCCAACAAGTGAACCTCTGCAGCAATGTTGTGTTTTGTTAAATTTTGTTTATTGATATTAACATTATTGTTTCTAACCTTGTTCTGTTGAATGCTCTCTGTGCTGGTTCTATGATATTCATTTTGCATATGACTCCTCTTAAGGCATCTCAGGATTCTAAGAAGAGGAAAGTTACTCGAGGGTCTTCGTCCTGTGTTCCTCCCATTGATTCCATGGACGAAGACGCCAAGATTGAGTATGATAAGCATAAGTTTACATTTGAAGCTGCTGTAAGGAGATTTCTAGAGATCATGCATGTCGGTCTCTTACCAGAGAGACATGTCAACTTGAAGGTGGGGGAGTTTGACGATTTCAGGTTGGAGCTGGAGAGATGAAAATGGCATAGAGTATTGGGGAACCTTTCCAATGAGGTTGATGAGGTTCTTGTTAAGGAGTTTTATGCCAATGCCTATAATTATTATGGTTCTTTGCCTCGCCAAGCCAAGGTCCGGGGCAATATGATCAAGTTTGACCGCAAGGCATTGAACATTTTCTTGAGGACTCCTGTCTTTCCTCCTGATAGGAACAAACATTGTGGAGATTTTTTGAATGAAAATAAGGAATTCGAGGCCATTGCAACATGGTTGTGCATTCCTGGCGAGTCCTATGTGATTGGTGTTTCCGACACTCCTGTTCCCATTTTGCGCAAGCATTTGAACTCCTTGCCACAAATGTGGAGTGTTTTCTCATATAACAAAATATCTCCTAATACTCACCTCAAATTTCAATCTTGAGCGAACGTATTTGATTTTTACGATCATGAGTGGTATTGAAATTGATATTGGAGTTATGATATCACAGGAGATTGCCTTCATTGCGAGTAATGCTACCAAGTTCGGGTTTACAACACTCATCACGACCTTATGCAAGGCGAAAGGTGTTGTTTCAGACATACCAATATTGCTTCGCTTCCAACCCCCATCAATAGTCGGTTCATTTCTAAACATTGTATAAACCCAACAGTTGATCATGTTCCTGCACCTACACCTATTGCTCGCCCTCGTCCATCGAGTGTACCTCGTGCCTCCTATTTTGTTTCTGAAGCTACCTTCCAAGCAACCATGGGTAAAATGTTTGCAAGACAGAAGGACATTTGGGATTAGCAAGCAGTTCGGCGTAGCACACGATGTCTCATGGACAACTTGCATAAGTTGTCTTTGGCTATTCTAGACACTCAAGATAACTATTTGATGACTGGTGCCCAGTTTGATGAGTATATTTCTTGGCCTCGGGGCTGGCCATAATCTTAGTGGGGGGTGCTACTGTTGTTGACTCTACTTACTCTAAGGATGAGGATGATGATGGTACTGATGGTGCAAACGATCCTGATAATGTTGTTAAGGAGGAGGTTCCTCCAGATGATGATGCTTGAGATGTGTTGGGTTTAAATGCGTTGTGTTTAAGACTCTGTTTATTTGTTTATTGATGTGTAGTTTTGTTATGGGTTTAGTACTTTGTTTTGTCTAGATGTTATTGTTTAGTTGTGGAGTTGATGTTCGTGCTTATGTTTGTAATCACATTGTGATCTCTGTTCATATAGCCTTGCATGATCTTTGGTTATTTGCTTGCAACTTTGAATGATTGATGAAGTGTTGATGTGGTTGCAATGTGATTTAGTCCTTATCCAGAGTGAAATTTGGCTCAATGAATGAGATATTTGTATATGGGGAGTGAGGATGTTCATGAATGTTTATGCATATAATTGTTCTTCTCTTCCAAGGTGATTTGATTCCATGAAAAACCATAATTCTTTGTAGCCAAGCCAAGTTTCAATCCTAGAAAGACCTTTTGATCTAATTCAATGTGTGTGAAGTGTTTAAATGAGATGATGTGCAAAACTTTGATGGATTAGTTTTATGGTATGCTAGTTGTGAGATTGTGCGGCTAACCATGGACTTTTGTGACTTAGTGATTCTCATTGTTGGTAGTTATATCTAATTCTGGATTGAGGAATTGCTTTTCATGGAAGCACCATATCATATCTTCTTGATTTTGAGAAATGTAAGGAATTAGGGGCTAGTATGCTTATGATGAGGCTGTTTGACCAAGATAGAGAAATTGTGTAGGAAATATTTCGTTAGTATGGTTCATGAAATCCAACCTTGGTGAAGTCTTTCCTAAATTCTTCTATAACTTTAGTGTTTATTAATTTTGCATGTTATTCTTAAATTAAACCAATCTTTTATGTTGACATCATTGTTGAAATTAGTAAATAATTACAATTAGACAAACGAACACAAATCCCTTAGGAAAACGATACTTGGACTTCCATTTTACTACTTGTAATGAATTGGTACACTTGCCAAAGAGTTAACACAAAGCCTCTTACCGTTAAAAAGATAGTCATGGATTAGGTAAAATTCGTTTCTTGCCCCTAGATGGAACTCACTATGGATGGAGGAGAAGTTATCATCCTTGGGATATAAATCCTTAATGTGATCAAAGTTAAAAAATTTGGTTTCAAGGAGGAAGAATAAGGAGTGACACCTAAAGAAGGAGTCAACCACAACATTGTTATTCCTTTTGCTTGATCATTGCCCCATTTGAAGTCCACACCCTTCTTCATCAACTCATTCAAGGGGCAACTATTGTGCTAAAGTTTGGCACAAACCTAATATAGTAACTATTCTTATATAATCAACTTTAATTTCTATTTTCTTCTTCTATCTCTCATCTACTTATGCCATTCCTTGCCTCACCTTCCTTTCTTCTCATTTTATGCTGCTTGTTCGCATCAATCTTTTTATCCTTATTTCTGGTTATTCGCATAGCCCATGTTTAAGGCCTTTTTACTTGTGACTTTTAGGGTTAGCTTTGTGTGTATCATATAACACACCTCTTGTAACATTTTATAGACAATCAATAATATACAATTCCTTCTTCATATATTTCTTTATTTTCTACATGGTATCAAGAACCCCAAACGATCCTTGATTGAGAAGAGATTCTTGCAAAAGCTCAAAAGAAACAACATGTTGGTAAATATACTTTTGATGAGTGTTCTTATTGCAAGCAGAAGAATCATTGGAAATATTAGTGTCTTAATACGATCCTATCCATGAAAGAGTTGACATAACAAAAATAAATTAGAGAAGAATGCAGAATATGACAGGGATAAGGATGCTACAATCTAGCAGATTGAGAAGATTTTCCATAAAGATGTTATTCTTTGATAAGAATCAAAGTTCTAAGCTAAGAACTAGTAAAATCCTCTCTCAAGGAATGCAAATGCATATAATATGACTCAAAAGTGTTTACATTAGCTTTTGGTACCTGTTTATATAGGCACATAAGTTTAAGAAAACCTAGAAGCCCTTTAAGAAAGCTCAAGCCAAAATACATAAAAACAAACTAATTTCTAAAAGAAAGCCCAAGGCACTAGTGCATTTTAGAGCTTTTACAGCGCTGTATATGCCTCGGTTCATGCGGACCCGCTGCATAAAAGCACGCGGTGGCAGTTTTGTAATTAAATTCAACTTTTATGCCTCGGTTGTCATAATAACCGAGGCATATGGCTAAAAAAAAATTTGACTCAACGCGTTGACCACTAATTTAATTTATTTTTTTTTCACTGATGCAATATGCCTCGGTTCTCTCTTAACCGAGGCAGTAGAGACACGTAATTATTTTGACCACTGCGTTGACCACTAATTTGAATTTTTTATTTTTTTTTACTGAAGGAATATGCCTCGGTTCTGTAATAACCGAGGCAGTAGTGGTAATATATGCCCCGGTTCAGCGCCTACCCGAGACAGTAAGTGTAGAATATGCCTCGGTTTCGAATAACTGAGGCAGTATCCCTTCGTAGGGTTAAAAAACCCCAATTCCTTCATTGTGCAGTGATCTCCGTTCTTCTGCGATTTCATCTTCTCCGGCCAACCTTCAGTTCTCCGACGACCAGCACCACCGTCACGCACAGCTCCCATCGTCCCGCGCACCTTCGACGCTCTAGGCCAGCGTTTCGTCGCCTGCACCGCACCGTCGCGGCTTCTTCTTCTTCGACCAACCACCACCGCACTGCTCCGCCCTTCTCCGACGACCAGCGCAGCTCTGCGCCACCGTCCCGCACACCTCCGACGCAGAGCTCCCACCATCTCGCACACCTCCGACGTTCTAGGGCATCGTTTCGTCGCAGCATCGCACCGCCGTGACTTCTTCTTCTTCTTCGACCAAACACCACCGTCGCTACACCTTTGAGGATTCGTGCACTGCCACCGGAGCCGCAACGTGTTTGTTCTTCGAGCAACCATCACCAACAGCTACTGCAATTCTGTTCAGTCTGCCTCCACCGCCACTACACGCAGCTCGAGGAGGTTCTTCCGGTGCCGCTGCGTGTTTTTTTTTTTGAATTTTTGATGCTCATTAGGCCTCGGGTGTGCGAGAACCGAGACTGTAAAGATTAAATATGCCTCGGGTTGTAACCGAGGCATAAAATACTAGCTTTTTACCTTGGTCGTATATGCAGCGGTTGCGGACCCGAAGCCAAAAGCTGGAAATAACCGCTGTCATTTCCCTTCCCTGCACTAGTGAGGTCCAAAAACATAAAAACATAAACTAATTTCTACAAGAAAGCCCAAAGCCCAAAACATAGAAACGCAAACTAATTTTCCTAATAATTATTCTTCAAATATGCTCAAGATCTTCATGTTCTTTAAGTTTTTGCCTTCATAGAACATTATAAGCTTCAAGGAGAAGTCTTTTGATCTTTGACCTTGTCATAGATCCTTTGAATTGTAAATATTCTTTCTCAAGTTCTCCTTATATATATGTTAAGAAGATAGTCCTTTATTTATCCTCCTTCTTGAAGAGAATTTGTCCTCAAATTCGTACCACTTGAAGTTCAAGAGATAGTCCTCTATCATGTTCTTTGTTGATAAACAAAGCTAGACCTCAACAACAATGTTCACAACAACATCGTACATAGCAACAACAGTTTCACACTCCTCGGCACGAACAACAATTTCACACACAACAGTAGTTTCACCCAACTTAATAACACGATGATATTGTTGCACGATCTTTAGATCAATCTTTGCTTGATCCGTTTCAAAAGTTCTTTGCTTCCCAACCGTAGGCCAACATAGCCTTGCAATCTCAACGTACATCATTACCAAATATATCTTCTAACAAATAGATCATTGATTCAGGTGACACCAATCATATGTAACATCATTTTCCTTCTTTTGTTTCATTATTACCTAACTTATCCATGTCAATTGCAACTACTAACGGTGATTCAGTTCCATTATCTGGTATTGGTACCATTGTCACACCTTCTTTGTCTTTGTATGATGTTTACTACATACATAGTCTTGCTATGAATCTTGCTTCTGCTGGAAAAATTTGTGATTCTAGTTATAATGTGTACTTCTCTCCATCTGATAGTTTGAAGGTGATTGGGATAGGTTATACGAAAGGTGGACTCTTTGTCTTGAATCAATTCAAGGAGTTAATAGTTGCAACCTCTAGTAAGGATTTATCTTCATTTCTTATGTTTTCTTCTTCTTCAGCTTTTTATTTGTGGCATTCTCGTTTAGGACACATTTTTACATCTCATTTAAATTTTTTAGCGTCTACTAGAGTCTTGGCTACTTTGGACAATCATGATATTCTAATTGTAGTGGTTGTAAACTAAAAGTTTTTCTGCTTTACCTTTTAATAAAAGTATTTCTTCTTCCCTTGCTCCTTTTGATCTTGTGCATTCGGATGTGTAGGGACCTTCTCTTATATCCACCAAAGAAGGTTTTAGATGATATGTCTCTTTTATTGATGATTTTACTCATTTTACTTGGATTTATCTTATGAAACGTTGATCTGATTATCTAACGAATTTCAAAATTTTTAATGCTCTTGTAAAGACCTAACACTCTGCTACCATAAAAACCTTTTGTTGTGACTTGGGGGGTGAATACACTTCTAATGACTTATAATTTACTCGCTTCTAATGAAACTATACATCAAACCTCTTGCATTAACACTTCTTAATAAAATGATGTTGCTGAAAGAAAACATTGTCATCTTGTTGAGATTGTAAGATCATTCTTTTTATCTACTTATTTTGTTCTAAAACCACATGTTGAGCATACTAAATTATTAGCTAAGTCTACTTTGTGTGTCATTTTGAGATATGGTCTTAGTCAAAAGGGATATTGTTGCTTTGGTAAAGTTAGTCAAAAATTGTATGTCTCACGCCATGTTGTGTCTTTAGAACATATTCCATTTTTTTCTATTCCAACTAACTCACATTATTTGACTAAATCAAATGTTAGTATACTTGATCCTTTTGATATTGATGAAACTACACCTACTTTCGTACTAACTCCATAACCTATCTTAGAGCTCATTATATCGCACCAAAGGTTGTACTTGTTGATCCTCCTACTACGTCTACTTAATGATCTCCCAAGGTAAGGGTTCCTCTACAACTTATTCGACCCAATTGTAATTTTAAGTCTACCTAACTACCAAATTTTTTTATTCCTCTTATTCTTGTTCATTTGTTACTTTTATTACATCTATTCATCATCTTCATGAGCCTTCATCCTATAGAGAGATTATCTATGATCCACTTTAGCAAAATGCTATGGCTGAGGAACTTGTTGCTCTACAACAGACTCATACATTGGATCTAGTTCCATTGCCACCAAGAAAATGTCCTATTGGATCTCGTTGGGTACACAAAATCAAGATAAAATAATATGGCTCAATTACAAGGTATAAAGCAAGACTTGTTGCTAAAGAATATACCCAAAATTATGCCATTGATTATGGGGAAACCTTTGCTCATGTGGCAAACATTACTATTTTACCATGATTGTTGTCGCTTCTATTTTTCAATGGAATATTTTTCATATGGATGTGAAAAATGCCATGGCCAAACACATTCAAGAAGAGCTACAATCATCGATGCAAGGTGAAGCAACATTCTTTCTCTTAGGACATTTTATAGGATCTCTACTAGTGTAGGAATATTTTAGGCCTTGTATAACAGGCCAAGTAGTGTATAATTTCCTTTTTAGGCCTTGTATTAAGGGCCAAGTAGTGTAGTGTTTTCTGTCAAACTTGGGTCAACAAAAGTCAACATATAGAGTTGACCCAAGATTTGTGCCTAGCTTAAGACTAATCATGGGTGATTAAGTTTTGTAACCCTAGCTTTGTGCCAAGGTGGAGGGCGTCCCACTTTAAGAGTGTTGGCCATGTAGCAAAATCTTAATAGAGAGTAGTTTCCAAAGGTAGTGACCATGTGTCACTTTCCTAGTGGAGTTGCTTTTTGCAAAAGTAGCTTTCCAAATGGTACTCTAGGAATGAAGAAGCTTTTCTACAAGTAGGAGCCACATGTCCTCCTCTCAATGGAGAGGAATTCTATACATGTGCCTTTGAACCTTCGGTGGAAAATATAGGATTTTAAGGGTTTTATGTCTAGAAATTTTGGAGACACCTTCTCCTATAAATAAAGGTGTCTCTACCCATGTCATTTCACTTTGAGATATGTAATGAAATGTTGTCAAAGTTTTGTGCCAACATATTTGTCTCATAAGTTAAGGGTAGACCATCCCATGTGGTATCCTCTAGCCACTCTCTTTGGAGTTGGTCTAACCTCTCAAGAGAACCATCAAACACCTTCATCCCACCACAACATCATCCAAACCGAGACGCTTCTTCTCTTTCCTCATTGCTTTCGTGCCAACCATCCACTCATACACCATGCTTTGACCCAACCTAGCTTGAGGAGGAGTTGATCATTTGATATAAAGACCTTCGGTTCTACAAGAAATAAGTTTCTTGGTCCTTGGTTATCTTATTTTTGGTGAAGGAGCTCTCTTTGGAGGTGAATCGACCATTATCGCATAATTATTTTTGTTGTATTTTGTATGTTTAGAATATCACTTAGAGGTTTTTCTCCCTTTAAATGATCACAAGAATAATACAAAAAGAGGAATAATTAGTTGGTGCGCACTGTTTTGCAATCTTATGAGGAAAATGTAAGTCAATTGTCACACTCTACTCTTCTTTTATAGTTAGGTCTTCATTTCTCTATGCATGCATATAAAACTGCTTCAAGTTTTATATGTTTTTATGTACACCAGAAGAATGAGTCTTTTTACGTAGTGAGTTGGGCATGCAATGTTGATGGAACTCCATATGTTGTGGCTGGAGGAATTAATAAGGTTATCCCAGTCGTTGAAGTTGGCAATGAAAAGATACATAAGGTATTATATTACAATGAAGTGATCATTAAAGTTTTGGCCATTTCGATTAGTAAATAATAATTCCTGCACCTTATGCCTAGGTCATGTTGATGGCTATCAAATTGTTCCAATAATAATACTCCTAATAATATTCTTATTA
>Ga0214544_1007849_pt1 | contig 18362 bp, 6 predicted proteins | sample CNSS3metaG_FD_160074 | JGI IMG/M metagenome (GOLD analysis project Ga0214544, IMG submission 160074) | Root nodule microbial communities from cowpea collected in UCLA plant growth center, Los Angeles, California, USA - CNSS3 | ecosystem: Host-associated > Plants > Roots > Nodule | place: USA... | reverse complement strand
AATTTGGTCTGAAATTAAGAGAAACATTATAAATATTAGTACTTAATTTTGTAAAAATATTTATACTTAATTATTTTTAATCTTATAAAAAATGGATTACAAAAATATTTTAATTATTAAAAAAAAATTGGGACAAAATTGAATCAGATACACATACTTAGGTACTAAATTGAAACAAAAAGACATATGTGGGGACCAAATCGAAATCAAAACAATGACATCTAATGGTGACACTGACACGTGGCATTACAATGTCACGTGGCACTGACAATGCCACATGGCACACACAGGAACTTGACACATGGCATTTTTAATTTTTGTAAAAAAAAATTTTAAAAAAAAATTAATTTTTTTTAAAGAAAAAATAAAAAAAAATACAGATTGACACGTGGCACGTTGACTAACGGCGTTAGTCAACTCTGTCTGAAAGGGACCTAATTGAAGCAATTTTCAAAAATTGGAATGCAATTGACATTTTTTTAAAAACGGGTACCAATTTGACACTCTAGTACCAAACTGGGTACCTTACGATTAATTAAACCTATTTAAAACTATAAGAAACACAGGAACGCGAGTATGTGTATATGGCTCCTGAAGAAAATGAGAATGAGATAAAAAAATAATAATATTGATCAATCCGTCCATATCTAGACCAGCATGATATTATACTCCATGTTTGTGTACAGTAATTATTCATATATTTTAAAAAGTCTTGAATTTAGTTAACCCATGATAAATTCATAAATGTCATTGACAACCGTAATTATTCATATATTTTATACTCCATGTTTTTCTTATTACGGGAACAATATTTTAGATTAAAAATATTTATTTTTTGAAAATAATTTTTGAAACATCCAATTCGAAATATATTTTTTTTAATTGAATTTTTCGAAAAATATTTTCAGATTCATAAATGATTTTCGAAGCATGTATTTAATTTTTTTATTATTATTATTATTTTGGAAGATATTTTTAGATTTAGAAATATTTTTTGGAAAAATTTAATCTGAAAAAAAAAAATCTATTTCGAATTGATGTTTTGAAAGATATTTATAAATTTGGAAATTCACTCCGAAAAAAAATAAAAATAAGCAATGAATTTTTATTATAATTTTAGTGAAGGATAATCTGGGAACTACAACTTTTATGGGGATGTAGGAAGAAAAAAGTGGTGCGCAGAAAGCAGAAGTCAAGCCTGTGTGGTCTCGTTCTTCCTGGGCCAACTTATCTGGTGAGGAAGATCCAACTAATGCAGGCCCAATAAACCCGCTACCCATATAAATTAAGACAAAAAAATGCAATTAAAAGAATATCAAAAGTTTTATTTTTTAACTTTAAATGTACATTGAAATAATAAAAATATGAATGTAAAAGAAAACGTTATATTGAAAATGTCAAAGATCATATAAAATGATATTTTTTTGTTTAATTGACATCCGTGTGATATAATATATTTACAGAGGCGTAACTAGGACCGACAATTAGGGCTTGCAGGCCCGCAAAAAAAACGCGGGGTAGGCTAAAATAGTGAGTGTACAGGTCCGCAGTGGCCCAGCCTGCATAAGTCCACAGCCTGTGCGGACTGGGCTGTGGCCCACATAAAATTAAAAACAAAAAACTTGTACTTGTGTATATTAATTATTTTTTTATGGACTCTTGCATTAACGTTTCAAATTTTTGTATAACTGGAGAAGATAAATATTATGTATTTTTTAATGTACTAAAATTTAAAGAATACATTGTGTATGTCATTGTATGAATATGATGAAAATGTTGAATTATCAATTTATCATTCAATTTCCTAAAATCTTTATTTAATTTAATGAATTTCTTAAAGTTTCCAATTTTTAAACATCGAAAGTTTTATTATAAAAAATTTAAAAAGTAAAAAATAAAAATAAAAATAAAAATAAAGCAGGTCAGCCCGCGGGCCCGTGGACCAAGAAATATGCGGGACAGGCCAGTGTTTCCAGCCCGTATAAAGTGTGCAGGACGGGACAGATCAACCCGCATTGTGCAGGCCTTATGCGGGTCGGACTGACCCACATTGCCACCCCCAGACATAACCTTGTTTGCATAAGTCAGTTATGTCAGCAATTTATTATAGAAAAATGATTTTTTAACAATTTTTTCTTACAATTTTATATCATTTTTAAACAGTATTTCATTTTTAATTTTTTTATACTTTTAAATCAATTAAAAAATATTATATCAAATTATAAGAAAAAATTGACAAAATTTAATTGTTAATCTATCATTATTCTTTATTATAACTACAATCAATGAGAAGTAAATAAACTAAGAGCGAGTACGTAATCAATAAAATTAAAAATCGAATAAATTATATAAACTAAAAGTCCAGTTAAATCTCAAATAATTATCTTAGCATTGAAACAGAAAAATATGGAAGTGACCAGTGGATCCATCTATACCATGGAAATGAGAAAAACAACAAGTCTGTCAATTTAAGTGTCAGATATTTACGATGATAACCACTGGAAAACTAGGCTGAAAAAAAAATCAACAATACATACTTTAGTGAAGCATTAATCATATTTATGATAGAAACATGGTAATAAAAAAAAGAATAAAAAAAAATAAACATAAAGAATTTAATGTAGTTCAAGGTGTATGTTTATATCTACGATTACACTAAGATTTTTTTTTTATTGTCTTATTTCTAACAATTTCATCATAATTGAATTCACTTAAATATATTGCGTACAAATTAAATAAAAAAAAACGACATTTTATACCTCAAAAAGTCCATTTACAAATGTTCAAATTATTTCCCTGAAATTATGTATCTCTTAAAAGACTTAAATTTATCGGAAAAAATACTTAAATTTATTTGTACGTGGATGTCAATATTATGATAATTATAAGTATTGTACAATTGATAATTTTTTGGTTCATGGTAGCCATAATTTTTATGGTATAATTAAGAGCCACATGTTTCATAATTGTAATCTAAAGGCAACAAATGTTGTCCACATTCTCGGGATGATAAACAACAATTTATGTGGATGACAAGTGACAACTAGTTTCCCTTAATATATATAGATATACATATATAAAGTGGTAGATGCCCTGGTTTATTCATTCATGCTTTTTTTTTCACGGTTCCTCCTAGATCTACCATCATATCATATGGCCATGGAGGTTCGTGACTACTACCATTTCTCTGTTTACTTTATTACTTCCATTCTCTTTGTTCTCTTCATCTTATACAAATTACTTCAAAGTTGGGGTTCCAACAATTCTGGTACCAATTTACCTCCAGGACCTAGGACACTACCTCTCATAGGAAACTTACATCAGTTGATAGGTTTATTGCCACATCACTCCTTAAAACTTTTGGCAGATAAGTATGGACCGTTAATGCACTTGAAACTAGGAGAGGTATCCAACATCATAGTCACTTCACCAGAGATAGCCCAAGAGGTTATGAAAACACATGATGTTAATTTTTCCTATAGGCCAAACCTTGCATCGTCCAGAATAGTTTCTTACAATAACAGTAACATAGTCTTCTCTCAATATGGAGAATATTGGAGACAAGTACGAAAGATATGCACAGTGGAGCTACTAACGACAAAGCGAGTGCAATCTTTTCAGTCCATAAGAGAAGAGGAGGTGACAGAACTGGTTGAGAAAATAGCTGCAAGTGAAGGGTGTGCTATTAATCTCACCCAGAACATTTTCCCAATGACTTATGGAATAGTGGCACGAGCGGCTTTTGGAAAAAAAAACAGATATCAACAAGTGTTCATATCAAAGATTGAGGAGCAATTGAAGCTTATGGGAGGGTTTTCGCTAGCTGATCTCTATCCTTCTAACAAAGTGTTTGAAATGATGGAAAATGTGAAGTTTGAGAAAATTCATAAAGAGACTGACAGGGTTTTGCAAGACATAATCGAGGAACACAAAAATAGAAGCAATGGTGAAGTAGTGGAAGATCTAGTTGATGTTCTTCTCAAGTATCAACAGGAAAATGATTTTGAAATTTTATTAACTGATGATAACATTAAAGCAGTCATCCAGGTTGGTGTATACTAAACTCCTAACTTTTTAGATAGGGTGTGAAATAATTTATGATTTAAATGAAAAGTTGATTGAATTTTCAAAGGAAAAATTCAAAAATTGACAACTTTTGTATTTTGAAATCTTACAACAATTCATTGGTCTTTTACTTTATATACCGCTCTAACTTTTTCATTAACTTAGGATTGTATTCGTTTCGAAACTACAATTGTTTTTAGATATATGATAATATTAAGCCATATTTTACAGGACATATTTATTGGTGGAGGTGAGACTTCATCTTCCGTAGTGGAATGGGGGATGTCAGAACTGATAAGAAACCCAAGAGTGATGGAAAAAGCACAAACTGAGGTGAGAAAAGTGTATGGTAGGAAGGGACATGTGGATGAGACAAAAATACAACAATTGGTATACTTAAAGTCCATAATCAAAGAAACATTGAGGTTACACCCACCTGTGCCATTGTTAGTTCCCAGAGAAAGTAGAGACAGGTGTGAAATCAATGGATATGAGATACCCTCTAAGACTAGGGTAATTATCAATGCTTGGGCAATTGGAAGAAATCCTGAGTATTGGACTGAAGCTGAGAGTTTCAAACCCGAAAGGTTTCTTAATAACTCCATTGATTTTAAAGGTGCAGACTTTGCATTTGTCCCATTTGGTGGTGGAAGAAGGATTTGTCCAGGCATTACATTTGCCATTCCCAATATTGAGTTGCCACTTGCTCAGTTACTTTATCATTTTGATTGGAAGCTTCCCAACAACATGAAAAATGAAGAACTTGACATGACTGAGTTGGGTGGAATTACTCTCAGAAGAAAAAATGACCTCTACTTGGTCCCAGTCACTCGTCAAACTTAAAATGTAATGTCTAAGACCACATGTAAAAATATCATAAACTATAGTTAAGGATGACTTTTTACTACTTTCTTGACAATGATTTTGTAATAAGACTATGGTTGTATCTTAAATAGCATACTACATTATGAAAGTTTATGTTACATCAAGTGTTTATTTAAAAATATTTTGGAGAAAAATTGTAGAAATTTAAATGTAATAATTACAGTATAATAGTATAGAAAGTTACAATGTTGAAATTTATGAATTTAGAAAAACAAAAATCTTTAGAGCTCTTGTTATAATTGTTATTTTTCGGTATTAGTTTATCCAAATATTAATTTCTCAAGAGAAACATCTTAAATTTTATTTGCATCTCATATTCTTCTTAGTACTTATATGATCCATGCTTTTATATTTTGTGAGTTATTAAAATATCTTTAATTTGTTAGATAATTAATAAAATTTATATTATTTTTTATATTAACTTTGCAATTTATTTTTAGGTTATAAATTTGATTGTTTTTACTATTTTTTATATTATTTCATCTTTATTTGATATTCATATTCATATAATTTAATTTTTGATATTTTATATCGTAAAAAAATGCATATATTTATTTTGATATTGAATGTTTAATGATATCATAATTTATCTGAAATTTACTTAAAAAAATAATTTAATCAATATTTAAAATTATAAAAGACACATAGGGACACATACATGTTTCCGAATGACATAAAAAAATTATTATTCATAAAGTCATCCATATCTACTGACATGATATTATATTCCATGTTTGTGTAATTATTCATATATTTTAAAAAAAATCCTGAATTTATTTAACCGCATGATAAATTCATAAATGTCACTTAAAAAAAAGACTTACTTTTTTTTTTCTTTCTACTGGAACAATATTTGTTATGATTCATGCTTCACAAGGCAAAGTGCACATTTTTATAAATTTATATCCATCAAACATGTGTTATGTCTAGTAAGCTTGTATTCAATTATACTATATGCTTATGTTACTCTTTATGTCATTGTATTTTTATTATACATTTGTCAAAAAAAAAAAAAAATCTGTAGTTAAACATTTTACCTTTTCTTAAATTTGCAAACGACAACTCTTTATTTAAATAATTAACATTTTCAAGCCAAAATCATATTCATGAACAATACATTGAAAAAGACTTAACTTTAATTTCTTTACAGCAATTAAAGAAATTTAAACTTAAAATAATTTTTATGATTCACGGTTCACAACATCTCGTGCATATTTTCGTAAATTCATCCATGCACAAATATTATAATCTACTATATTTAATTATATTCCATGCTTATTAATTATACAGCTGTTAAAATCTTTATTTCTGTATTTAAACACTTAATCATGCTAAATTCTACTTATAAAATTGGACTTCATTACTTTTCTTTTGTCATACTCTAAAAGGTATTGCTTTTTTTTTTTTTCTTTTTTTTTTTTTTTAAATTCTAAAAAAAATTGTGGTATCATAGCTTTGCCATTTGAGTCTAAACATCCATTGATAATATTTTTAGTACTGACAATTTTCTTTTAATATCATAGTGATATCTCTGGTCTTGGAACATAGAAAAAAGGAAAATAATTTTTCAACTATTAAATTTTAACAACTTTCTCTTATAGTTGTAGGTGTCATTTTCTAAATAATTTTTTATTTTTTAATTCTTAATCTTTTAAAATCTCTTAAAATATCTCACCTCATGCTACTATAATAGAAAGTTGTCTGATAATCAAAATATCATTCTTCTATAAAAAAAAATGTCATCTCAAACTGCTTCTATTCAGAATATTATCAAAATTTAGTTTCTTAAAAAAAATATTTTTTATAAATGAATGACGATGCAATAACAAAAGTGTAACTTGTTGCAGCAATGGGTTTAAAAGTGTCGAACCAGGAAGTGGAAGAAGAGAGAGACGAAGAGGGAAAGGGTTTGGACTATGCGAAGAGGGCACAGTGGGTGAGAGCTGGTGTTTTGGGTGCGAGCGATGGTTTGGTGTCAACGGCAGCCCTGATGATGGGAGTGGGGGGTGTGGAAAGGGATGATCAGAGCATGATTCTGTCTGGAGTGGCAGGGTTGGTGGCTGGGGCTTGCAGCATGGCCATTGGAGAGTTTGTTTCGGTCTCTTCACAGTATGATATTGAGTTGGCTCAGCTGAAAAGAGAGGGAAACATGGATCAGAAGCATAAACTCCCAAACCCTTATTCTGCTGCTTTTGCCTCAGCCCTTGCCTTTTCTCTTGGTGCAGGGGTGCCACTACTTGCTTCCGCCTCTGTGAGTAGTCACAGGATTAGGATGGCGGTGTTAGCGGGTGTGGTGACCCTTACCTTGATTGTGTTTGGAGCTTTGAGTGGCTGCTTAGGGAAAGTTTCGAGGGTGAAGTTCATTTGTAGGATTCTGATTGGAGGATGGATGGCCATGGCAGTTACCTTTGGTTTAACAAAGCTTGTAAATGATTTTGGAATATTACTAACATGATTTACATCACCTTTATGCCTAACTAGCTACATCTTCATACTTACTTTCTTTCTTCTTCTCTATGTGTAAGCCACACTGGTTCAAGCATCCAAGAAGTGATGTTCAACATCCACCACAAATTTCAGTTGCATTCATATTTGTTAGGAGTTGGGTTTCTTCTGTTTTACTAGTTCCCTTTGCCTTTCGCTACCTTGTATTACACTGTGTGTATTTCTATTATAATAAGATTCTCCATGCAAAGTAACATTGACTGGGCTTTCTCTCAAACACCTTCCGTGCAAGTTTTACTCTCTTTTCTTATGACTTGCATATCACCCACAATGGAAGAGAAAATCGGTGTATCATAATACTTACCTGTAGATGTATGCTTTTCAAATAATATATTTTTGCAACAGTTGTTTACTCTGCCTCAGATTCCATAATTCCATAATCAATACTACATGTTTTTTTTTTGGTTATCTTTAGTTTCATGTGTTTTCTCTTCTGGAGGAGTTATAAACCATATATGAGGTAAATGGAAGAAAGATATTCTATAAAGATGGATTAACTTTTTTCTTGTTATTTTTTATCCTTGTTTCACCCTATAGATTTTAATATAAAAGTGTTATTTATTTATGCAAATAATCTCATTGCATTATGAAAATTTGGAGAAAAAAAAAATACTAATTACTGTAGTCGAACTTCTGAAATTCTTTTTGCTGGTTTAAATATTGAAAGTATTTTAGTATTATTTATAATCAAATATATTTTAGGTTAGTTATCTTTATTATTGAAGATGTAAAAGTCAATTAATATATATATATATATATATATATATATATATATATATATATATATATATATATATATATATAGCTATTTCATATAAATTTTTCATTGACTTGGGTGTTTGAGTTTTATTTTGTAATGGATTTTTTATTTTTTTAATTTTAGTTAGAACTCATCTAAAAGAAATTACATCAAATATGTGTATTTGGTGTTATATAAGTAGGGGTGACAATTAGGACCTGGTCTGTCGGGTGGGTCCGCGATAAAAACGTAGGGTAAACTAGGGTAGTGAACCTGCAGTGGCCCGATTCGCATAAGCCTGCAACCTGTGCGAGTCGGACCACAAACCCGCATAAATGGACCGGATCGACCCACATTGCTACACCTATATACAAGTATGTGTATTTAAAAATAAATAAAAAATATGTATATTTCAAAATTTGTAACACGGATAAATGTTATACAAGGATGTGTATTTCAAAAATTCAAGAATATCACATGTGTATATTTTTATAACTTTATTTTGTCATTTATTCCATATTTCACTTTTAATCCCATATTTTTATAATGTTAAGTAGTTTTTTGTACATTAGTATCTATCTATACCATCCTCGTGCGTATAACATTCATATCACTTAAAAGTTGGAGCTAATATATGCGGAAAGCGGAACTGGATTGCTAATAATTTAAATAAGAAATATATAATTAAACGATATCATAACTTTATTTAGAAACCACGAGATATAAGATGACTAACATGACAAAAAAAAAACTTTAATTTAAAAGAAGAAACTAAACAGAACTATGTTTGTTTTTAATTAAAAATGTAGTTACTTATTAATAATAATCTCACAATTAAAAAGACACAAATACATGTTCGAAAGTTCAAAGAACAGTTTAAAAATTGATATCGTTTTTGAAAAATATAAAAAGATACACCTTAAATCTCAACAGAGAAATATTACAGTGATTTGTAAGAAAAAGAGAAGTGAGGTGCATTTTTTTTTCTTTTTTTTTTAATTTCATTATCTATTAAATGACCATAAAAAAGATGGTAATTTTGTGCGAGGAATTGTGGAGTTAAAATGTAAAATTGAAAAAGAAATAGGCACAAAAATCTAATTGTGGTTGTGGTATAATTTGACCAATTATACCCAAATCGGATGCAACCCTAATTGGCACGGTATTATTTGATCCAAAATACAAGCTCTTCAAAACCCAACCAACGTCGACACTGCCCACCATCATCATCAAAGCTCTGCAACGATTCTGCAATGTGAGTCTCCGAGTTTCTCTCTTCCTTTTATCTTCTAGATCTATTATTTTTCTTTCATTAATGGTGGCCCTTCTTACGTCTATCTGAATCTAGGGTCTCGAAGTTTCGCTGCAATTGATTTTGTTTTTATTTGGCACGCTTGATTGCCCCAGATCCTGTGGAGATCGAAAATGATTTGGGGCTCTCTTTCAATTTGATTCAAACGTTTATTTATTTCTTTTAATGCCGGGTTTCGCGACACACTGTGCGAACTGAAAGATGGTGGTTTGCTGATTTCAAGTGTTTTAGGTGTGATCCCTTCTGAGATTGCGATGATATAAGGCTAGAGTTTGTAAGGGATGCTTATTAGGTGTATGCCACAAGCCGATGTGGTTTATTGAAACCTAGTTATTGATTAATAGTCTATATATTCGGTGTTTGTTCGCTCGTGCTTTTATTTGCGTTGTGTTATGTTGTGCGTGGGATGAATTCCTTCGAAAATGATGCTTTGATGACTTCTGTGATGGGCTTGTGTTGTGTTTAGTATAACCATAATCTCTTAGGACCCAGACAAATATGTACTGATGGAACCCTTTTTTTGTGGAAAAGATAGTCCTGGTTCCCTTCACAGATTTGCATAAGCATTGAGTTTTTTTTTTTTTTTTTTTTTTTTTTTTTTTTTTTTTTAACTTTATATGAATGGCTTTTCTAGTGCCGATTTAAATTATCTTCATTAGTAATTTATAACTTAGGTGCCACTCTATTGTCTTCAATTCATTTGGAAAGTGTGGCATATTTTTGAATTTGGTTAATTCAATTGGTACTTAAATTGTAATTGTGGTGTCACGGCAATAGCTTTTGCCGAGTCTTTCGCATGTTTTACTTTATTTTTTTTCTATTTTACGCATTCTATACTATTTATTGCATTTCATTTATGTTTGAATTGTTTTATGAATCTTAGGGCCGACGAGGAACCTGTTGATCAGAAGAGATATCTTGAAGATTCTTGCAAGCCAAAATGTGTAAAGCCTTTACTGGAATACCAGGTGTGCTTTTCTTGAAGTGTAGAATTATATTTTGGATCATTTAAAGACGAGATTTATTCTTAAATTAAATTATCAATATGATATTCTTTTATTTTGAAAATTTTAAAATCAGCTATAGATTGAGTTTTCATTTATTGGTTAATTATGATATTCCTCTTCGAGATTTATTCTTTTAAAAATTGAGAGGGTACTAGTTAGAGTGTAGAAATGAAGAGAACAAAGTACAATGTAGGGAAGAAATATTGGAGTTTTCTGGTTTATTTGGCTTAAGGTATATGATCTCATTATCTGGTGTTTTATAGCTTATGAATGGCTCGATAGATATGAAGCTGAATTATTATGTTGAGCTACACACAATGATAATCTAGCTATTTTTCTTTTATTCTGATATCTTTTTCTATTTAATTATATTCTATGGTGAATGGAAACTTGTGCTGTGTTCTTTTTTCTTTTGGAGGGGGGTAGTTGGGATTCTGGTTCCAAATAAAGGAAGTTTGTACAGAACTGCTGGTAGAGGGATTAGCAGCGTGTGAATAAGGGTTTGCTTGGTAAACTACTTAAGAGTTTATTGAATAAGTGCTTATCTTTGAAGTTTTTATGTGTATCATGTTTCTGCAATTTCACAGAAATTTGGGTAAAACTGTTTTCATGTAAACTGTGAGCTGTTTAGCTAAGCTATCACGAGAGCTTATTGAAATGAGCTGAAAACAGCTTATGGATATGTTTGACCCAAACAGAATTGTCATAAGCACTTCCAAACAGTATTGTTAAATAGCTGTAATTGCACTGCGAAATTCCTTGGATTGGTGATAGTCTCTCTTTCTACTATTGCAACTGCTAAGGGTTTTTGGCATGCATCCTGCATCCTCTTCATCCCCAGCGAGTCTCTGCCTAAATGAACTTTTGAGCTAACATTATGCTAATTTTAATGCATTTTATTTTTATTTTCATGAATTATGATATGCATATGAAATGTATGTGACTCTATGATATAGCGGAATATTGGCTTTCCACGATATTTTGCAATTTGCTTTACATGATACTGCTCCCAAACCAACACTTTCTCAATTGCGTATGTTTATAAGCCTAGATAAGCTCTTCTAACTGATCCCTAAGTGTTTTTCACATAATTTTTGGTAGTGTTTAAACACAAGTACAAAAGGAACTTAATCATAGGGAATCCTAGAAGTTACAGTTTTAATGAGAAAAAATTTCATGGGGGACTTCCTCGTGCTTCCGCTCCTCTCTTTTTACTAGAGAACTAGTACTCATATCATTTGTGGGGCACCTTAGATTTTGACTTGTTAGACGAACATATACCCAAGTGAGTGTTAAATTGACAAATTTTTTGTTCGATCTTTTTTTTAGCTGAGAAAAGTTGTCGTTTAATTTGCTACAGGCGTGCATTAAAAGGATACATGGCGATGAATCCGGGCAGAAACACTGCACTGGACAATATTTTGATTATTGGTTTTGTATTGACAAATGTGTAAGTATTATTTAGTCAGTAAATAAGCAGAGTCATTTGGTTTGCTTGTGTATTCTGTGACAAGATCATAATCCTGTAATGCAGGTCGCGCCCAAGCTATTCACCAAACTGAAGTGACAAAGAAGGATTTGATGGCTTATTGTCATTGCATTCTGTTCTATTTTCATTCCCAAATAACTTCGTCTGAACTTTCGATGTTATAATAACCAACCTATCATCCTGGTATGGTTATTATTGTGTTTATTGTGAAGTTTTGAGCCTATGGAGGAGACCTTAGATTATGATTAATAAGAACATTATTCCGAAATTTGGAAAGATGTATTCTGGAATGGATCCAACGTTGTTATTGAGTTTTGTAGTACGAATTTTCTTGTTTTTTCCTGTTTAATGGTTGCCTAAAAAAATACCCCTGCATAAAAAACTAGTCCTCCAATTACATCTATTGGTGGCATTAAGTAATGGCTCGGTGCTTCAACTTTTTTTTATCACGCGGCAGATTAATATTACCTTAAAGATATCTCGTTTCATCTGAAAAATCAAATTTCTCAAAATGTTTTAGTTATTGTGGGATGCATAGATGCTGCAAGGCAAATTGTTCGATAACATTGCCGGATCAAACATGATTACAGTTATGGAAATATAAAAATACTCTTATTGTCCTTTTAAATAATATACATAGTATTTCCAGAATATATTATTGAAATTCATTAAATTCATTAATTATTAATTTTTTAATGGTTAGATTATAAGTTCTTTTTATAATTATTGATTTCTCAATGATCACCAAAGAAAAACTATTAAGAAAAAATAATACATTTTAAATCATGATCAAATTCCTTTTTTCAATTAATTCTTGTTGTTTGAATGTAAGTAGCATTAAGCTCATCTATTACATATTAAGAAAAGAAGATACTACCAAAATTACTACAATACTCATTTTCTTTTATTGACACGTGTCATAAAAATTAGTTTTTTCGTCATTTTAAAACTCTGGTAAAAAAGGATCCGGGTTCAAATCTTATAAAAATCAATTTGTTTTTATTTTTTTCATTTATTTATGATTTCATTTATAATATTAATTATAAATGATATTATTATTTGTATTACTTTTATAAGTATTAATATTTCTAATTATTAATAATACTATTTATAGTGATAGTAGTAAAATTATAACAAATTTTAGTATTATTATTATATGGTACTATTATATATTATTACTATTAGTAGTATTAACATTATATTATTAGTAGTAAAGTTGTTATTCTTATTGGTAATATATATTATTATTATTATTATATATTTTTGTTAGTAATTACATCTCAATTTTTATTAGATTATGATAAATTATTCTTTTGTCTTAAACTTAAAAAAAAAATACGTATATTGATAAATATATGATTAGTTTAAAATTTTACTCCAACATTTCATTGTTGATATTCATACCCATTCAAATTTGAAGGATTTGTCGACCTTTATTGAATTATGTCAATCTTTGACAAAAACAAACAAATTAAAAATATTTTATTTGATTAATTGTCTAATTTATTTTATTTAACTCTTATGTTACATTTTCTACAATGAAGATTATCAAAACAAAAATCGGAATAAGATGAAAAATGAATTTCTTGAACGCAATATGGTTATTTACATTCAAAAAAGGAATAATTAAAGATTTTTATTCCGAATAAATTATTGATGAGTTCAAAGTTTTTTACTATATGATTTCAACTATAATATTAATTATAAATATACTATTATTTTTATTATTTTTGTAAGTATTAATATTTCAAATTATTAATAATATATTATTATAAATATTATTTATAGTAATTGTAGTAAAATTATAACAAATATTAGTATTATAATAATAATAATAATAATAGTTATTATTATTATATGTTACTATTATATATTATTACTATTAATATTATTAACATTATTAGTAGTAAAGTTATTACTGTTATTTGTAATATATAATATTATTACTATTATATATTTTTGTTAGTAATTACATCTCAATTTTTATTAGATTATGATAAATTATTTTTTTGTCTTAAACTTAAAAAAAAAGTATATTGATAAATATATGATTAGTTTAAAATTTCACTCTAATATTTCATTGTTGATGTTCATACTCATTCAAATTTGAAGGATTTGTCGATCATTATTGAATTATGTCAATCTTTGACAAAAACAAACAAATTAAAGATGTTTTACTTGATTAATTGTCTGACTTATTTTATTTAACTTTTATGTTTCATTTTCTACAACTAAGATTATCAAAACAAAAATCGGAATAAGATGAAAGATGAATTTCTTGAACGCAATATGGTTATTTACATTCAAAAAGGAATAATTGGAGATTTTTATTCAGAATAAATTATTGATGAGTTCAACGTTTTTTCCTATATGATTTCAACTATAATATTAATTATAAATATATTATTATTTGTATTATTTTTATAAGTATTAAAATTTCAAATTATTAATAATATATTATTATAAATATTATTTATAGTGGTAGTAGTAAAATTATAACAAATATTAGTATTATTATTATAATAATAATAATAATAATAGTTATTATTATTATTATATGTTACTATTATATATTATTACTATTAGTATTATTAACATTATTAGTAGTAAAGTTATTACTCTTATTTGTAATATATAATATTATTACTATTATATATTTTTGTTAGTAATTACATCTCAATTTTTATTAGATTATGATAAATTATTTTTTTTGTCTTAAACTTAAAAAAAAAAGGTATATTGATAAATATATGATTAGTTTAAAATTTCACTCGAATATTTCATTGTTGATGTTCATACTCATTCAAATTTGAAGGATTTGTCAACCATTATTGAATTATGTCAATCTTTGACAAAAACAAACAAATTAACGATATTTTACTTGATTGATTTTCTAATTCATTTTATTTAACTCTTAATGTTTCATTTTCTACAACGAAGATTATCAAAACAAAATTCAGAATAAGATGAAAGATGAATTTCTTGAATGCAATATGGTTATTTACATTCAAAAAGGAATAACTGGAGATTTTTATTCCGAATAAATTATTGATGAGTTCAAAATTTTTTACTATAAATTATTTTGACTCCTCCAAAATTATTGGTCAAGATCCATCACGGGTTATTATTATCAACTATAATTAATAATCATTATTACTATCAACTATAAATATTATTATCATTATTATTAATTATAATTATTTCTATTATTATAGTACTAATATTATTATATTACTATTATTATTATTAAGAACTATAATTATTATAATAGTTATTATTATTATTATTATTATTATTATTATTATTATTATTATTGTTGTTGTTGTTTTTATTATTGTTGTTAGATACACATTTTTAGGGATGTCAATAGGTCGGGTAGGGTACGGGTAGTAGTCCCCCCATACCATACATGCTGGATAAATATCTGTCATGTATCCGTACCCATATATGTCAGGTACCCACTTATTTTTTTCATATCCGCAGGTAACCACGGGTATCCGCGGATATTTATAAAATTATTTAAGAAACAAATATTTAATCATAAATTGAAATAAAATAAAATACATCACTGTCAAATTTTAAATATAAAATTCAAATAAACTCAAGTTCATACAAGTCCAAATAATTATAAAAATAAATATAAAGTGACCTTCAACACAATGAAAATTCTTTAATTAGTGCTTTGATCAATAAACTCACTTTCTCCGATTGATTCCTGACAAATAAATAAATAATAAAATTCAACTGCCACGTTTTAAGTATTCTTATTTTGATTCCATCATTTGACAACAAACATACCATACACTGTCTATATAGGGTTTGATGTATATGCCCAATTTCAAAGAAAGGAAAGAGAATAATGTCAAGGGGTGTACCTAGAAGAAGACAATGTACCAATACTTGAAGTTGGAAAAATGAAGACAGAAGAAAAGACAAGATGTGCAGCTTAGAAAAAATTAGGTCACAATGTTTTTTACTAATATATATATATATATATATATATATATATATATATAGGTATTTTTATGAATTAAAGTTTAGTAGGTACGGGTATCCACGGGTACGGATACTATGATACTCGTACCCGCTCAGTTAACATGCAAGTATCAAAAATATCTGTACCCGTGGGTATCCATTTTTAATATTCGTTTCCTACCGTTGCGGATACTTACGAGTACATATTTTTTTGACATCCCTAGACATTTTACTTTTACTTACTATGTAGGAATCATGTTTCAATTACTTATTATTTTTATTTGTTTTGTTGTTCATTTATCTTTCCATTTGAACAATTATTTCAATTTAAAAAAAAATAGTTACTAAAATTAGTAAAACAATAAAACTGAAAAATAATTTTTTATTATAAATAATTATTTAAATTTAAAATATAATAATTAAGAGGATAAAATTGATAAAATAAAAAGGACACCAAAGATGTTTATCTCTTTATATATGTAGTTGTATTAATATTATTATTATTGTTATTATTAGTAGTAGTAGTATTAATATATTTTTTTTATCATTACGCAATATTATTATAGTGGTATTATTATTATTATTATAATTAGACACATATTTTACTTTTATTTACTACGGTATCATATTACAATTACTTGCTCTTTATATTTGTTTTGTTATTCATTTTATCTCTATGTCTTGGTATTTTTTGAATTGAAAACAAATAGTTACTAAAATTAGTAGAATAATAAAACTGACAAATAATTTTTTATTATGAATAATCATTTAAATTTAATAAATAATTAAGAGGATAAAAAAGTAAAAACAAAAAAAAGGACATAAAAAATGTGTATCTCTTTACATATTTAGTTAGTGTATTATTATTACTATTATTACTATTATTATCACTACGGAATATTATTATAATGATATTATTATTGTTATTATCACTACAAGATATTATTATTATAATGGTATTATTATTATTATAGTTAGACACACATCTTAATTTTATTTACTACGAGATCATATCTCAATTAGTTGTCCTTCTTAATTGTTTTGTTGCTGTTGTATATATCTTTATATGTAATTATAGATTATTAGTATGTCAACATTAGCCTTGGTATTTGCATTGACATTAATATTTATAAGATAAACATTATTATTATTATTATTATTATTATTATTATTATCATTTGTTTGTTATTATTAGTATCATTATTATTTTTATTATTAATATTATTACTATTCATAGTGATGTTATTAGTATAAGTGCTTTTTTTAATTATAAAAAATGTTATTATACTAAATACTTTTGTTAAATAGATTTTTAATCTTTTAAAATTTTTATAATTTATATTAATATTATTATTATTTTAATGGTTAAATGAATATAATTACAATTATATTATTATTCTAAACGTATTTGAAATAAATAAAAAAATTGGATACACGAGTCATATACTATTATAATTATTTTGTAAAATCAATTAATTACATAATATTGTGATATTAATTTTATTTATTATATTTAAAACTGAATTTACAAATTCATTTAATTGATAATAACATTTACAACAATATAACCTAATTTTCATGATATTTATTATATTATTATTATTATTATCAATTATAACTCTAATTATTATTATTATTATTATTATTATTATTAGCTCTAATTATAATAATAATTATTATTGTTATTATTATTAACTATAATTATTATGATTAGTATTACTACTAACTATAAGTATTATTATTATTATTATTATTAACTAATTTTTTTTTATTATTATATTACTATTATTATTATTATTATTACTATTGCGCCTGTGTGTATGCATTTTTTAAATATACGTGATATTATAGTAAGTGATGATAATGTAATGTTATTAAGTTATAATATATAAAATAAAATTATATTTATTAAAAGTAAAGTGAAATATATCATAAAAAATAAAAGAATAACGGTTGATAAACAGAGAAAAAGAAAATAGCAAAGATAAACAATTTTATAAAAAAGTTTGTAAAAGTAAGAGTCAATTTTCAAAATTTTTATAAATAATTATATTTTAAAGGGTAAAATTAGTATTTGAAATGTGGACACAAAAGAGATAATCTCTTTATATATTGTTATAGATTATTATTATTATTAATTAGAACTATAATTATTATAATAGTTATTATTATTATTAATTATTGTTTTTATTATTATGTTTACATACACATTTTACTTTTACTTACTATCAATGAATCATCTTTTAGTTATTTGACCATTTTATTTGTTTTGTTGTTTATTTATTTATCTCTTTATATATGTAGTTGTATTATTATTATTTTTTCACTACGCGATATTATTTTAGTGTTATTATTATTATCTATTATTATTGTTATTATTATTAT
>Ga0214544_1007847_pt1 | contig 18365 bp, 9 predicted proteins | sample CNSS3metaG_FD_160074 | JGI IMG/M metagenome (GOLD analysis project Ga0214544, IMG submission 160074) | Root nodule microbial communities from cowpea collected in UCLA plant growth center, Los Angeles, California, USA - CNSS3 | ecosystem: Host-associated > Plants > Roots > Nodule | place: USA... | reverse complement strand
TATTTTTAAAATGTGTAAAATTCAATAATTTTTATACAAATATTTTAGTTAGTATAAAAATAACAATTATATAATTTAAGAAAAATTAACTAGTTTATGTAACAATAAAAAACAAATAAATTTAAAAGTTGAAAACAATTGTAAGTAAAATTTAATGTGAAACAAATTTAAAGAAACTTGGTTTTATTGAAAATATATAATAAAAATATCAATTTGAATAAAAAAATCAAATTTAATAAAAATATTTGTATAACATTTTATAATTTTTGTTTCAATTTGGAGGGGAACGAAATTGCATAATTTTTACAAAAGTTGGGACTAAATTGAGACAAAAAATAAAATAGAGGGACCAAATTGAGAATGAGAAAATGACACCTCCCAAATAGTGACACGTGGCACTGTCACTGTCACATGGCACGATGTCAGCTTGACACGTGGCAAAATTTTAATTTTTTTAAAAATTGTAAAAAAATTAATAAAAATAAAAAGAAAATCAAAAAAATAAAAAAATAAAAAAATTCAAAAAATCTAGAAGTTGACACGTGACACCCCATTTAACACCGTTACTTCACCCCTAATGGAAAGGACTGAGTCAAATTTCCCAAAATAAGGATCAGATTGAGATAAAAAATAATTGAGGAACCAAATTCAAATTTTGTTACGAAAATGGGGATTAAAAGTATAATTTAACCTAAATAATACTAAAGGTAAAAATGACTTTTAATTTTAATATTAATATTCTATGTTATATTAACCTTTAAATTATGCCATTTTAATTTTTAAAACCTTTTTAATAAAGTTCTACAATAATATAATAAACATTCAAGATTTTTTGTTTGAACTGTAAATCTGGTGATCCATTCTTAACTGTGTCGATTATTTTTTACTGGTGGCAAAGTCGTAAAGATAAAAGCAGTGAATTAATGAGATCCCTAAAAAGCCCTTACAAATTGCGGTTTCACTCTAGAAAAAAAAAAGGAGAAAAAATTGATAACTCTGAAAAAGAGAAACCCCAATTAAACCCTAATCTGCGCCGGTTGCTTTAGCTAAGTAGCACCTTCGCCTTATATCTCCTATGTAGTGTTTCAATCCATCAATCTCTTGTTATGGCTGTGATCGATAGCCATGGCAACCCGCCGAGCGAGTCATCCGTTAAAGCTGAGGAGAATCCTCAAACACTATCTTCTCCGGAACCTGGTGCCACTGCGAAGGTGAAGAGAAAGAGAAAGAAGAGAAACGAGGGATCAAACGAACAGTTCCAGGCTGAGGTATGCCCTAAACCCTTAGTAGACTCACCATTTTCTCAAGAGGGAAATGCTGAAGCCGCTGCAGATAATGCTTGCCCAAACCCCAAGAAGAAGAAGAAGAAGATTAAGAATGTGCATGGTGAAGAACAGCTTCAGGCATCTGACCCTCCAATTGCGGGTTGTGTGGAATCCGATGATACAAAGGGAGAAGGAGCTCGACAAGGTGATCCTAATGGGAATGGAGATTTGCACCCTAAACCCTTATTAGATACACCGGTCCCAATTGTTTCCCGTGAGGAAAAGTCTGAAGGAACTGCATTGAACCCTAACGCAACCAAAAAGAAGAAGAGAAAGAAGAAAATTTTGCAAGATGCAGAGGACACACGTGACCCTTCAATCCGGATAGGTGTGAAATCTGATGTTACGAAGGATGAAGGATCACGAGAAGGTTATGTTAATGATAGTGGGGCTTTGTACCCTAAACCCTTGATAGATACAGCAGTCCCAATTGTTTCCCATGAGGAAAATTCTGAAGCAACTGTACTGAACCCTGGCGAAACCTTAAAGAAGAAGAGGAAGAAGAAAATTTTGCAAGTTGCAGAGGACACATGTGACCCTTCAATCCGGATAGGTGTGAAACCTGATGTGACGAAGGATGAAGGATCACGAGAAGGTGATGTTAATGATAATGGGGGTTTGTACCCTAAACCCTTGGTAGATACACCTGTCCCAATTGTTTCCCATGAGGAAAATTCTGAAGCAACTGTACTGAACCCTGGCGAAACCCTAAAAAAGAAGAGGAAGAAGAAAGTTTTGCAAGTTGCAGAGGACACATGTGACCCTTCAATCCGGATAGGTGTGAAACCTGATGTGACGAAGGATGAAGGATCACGAGAAGGTGATGCTAATGATAATGGGGGTTTCTACCCTAAACCCTTGGTAGATACACCAGTCCCAATTGTTTCCCATGAGGAAAATTCTGAAGCAACTGTACTGAACCCTGGCGAAACCCTAAAAAAGAAGAGGAAGAAGAAAATTTTGCAAGTTGCAGAGGACACATGTGACCCTTCAATCCGGATAGGTGTGAAACCTGATGTTACGAAGGATGAAGGATCACGAGAAGGTGATGTTGATGATAATGGGGGTTTGTACCCTAAACCCTTGGTAGATACACCAGTCCCAATTGTTTCCCATGAGGAAAATTCTGAAGCAACTGTACTGAACCCTGGCGAAACCCTAAAGAAGAAGAGGAAGGAGAAGATTTTGCAAGGTGCAGGGGAAATATGTGACCATTCAATCCGGAAAGGTGTAGAACCTGATGTTACGAAGGATGAAGGATCACGAGAAGGTGATGTTAATGGGAATGAGGGTTTGAGCCCCGAACCCTTACTGGATACAAAAATCCCAGTTGTTTCCCATGAGGAGAATGCGGAGGGAACTGCACGAAACCCTAGCCCAACCCCCAAGAGGAAGAAGAGGAAGAAGAAGATTTTGCAAGGTGCAGACGAAAAATGCGAGGCTTCAATCCGGATAGGAGTGGAACCTGATGTTAAGAAAGATGAAAGATCACAAGAAGGTGATGTTAACAAGAATGAGGGTTTGTGCCCTAAACCCTTATTGGATACACAAATCCCGATTGTTTCCCATGAGGGAAAGGCCGAAGGAACTGCACAGAGCCCTAGCCCAGCCCCCCAGAAGAAGAAGAGGAAGAAAAAGATTTTGCAAGGTGGTGATCAAATATGTGACCCTTCAATCCAGATAGGTTTGGAACCGGATGTTGCGAAGGATGAAGGATCACGAGAAGGTGATGTTAATGAGAATGCGGGTTTTTTCCCTGAACCCTTACTGGATTCAAAAATCCCACTTGTTTCCAAGGAGGAGAATGCTGAGGGAACTGCACGGAAGCCTAGCCCAACCCCCAAGAAGAAGAGGAAGAAGAAGATTTTACAAGGTGCCGAGGAAAAATGTGAGCCTTCAATCCTGATAGGTGTGGAAGCTGATGTTAAGAAGGATGAAGGATCACGGGAAGGTGATGTTAATGAGAATGAGGGTTTGTGCCCTACACCCTTACTGGATACACCAATCCCAATTGTTTTCCATGAGGAAAAGGCCGAAAAAACTCCACAGAGCCCTATCCCAACCTCCAAGAAGAAGGGGAAGAAAAATATTTTGCAAGGTGCAGATCAAGTATGTGAACCTTCAATCCAGATAGGTTTGGAGCCTGATGTTGCGAAGGATGAAGGATCACGAGAAGCTGGTGTTAATGAGAATGGGGGTTTGTGTCCTGATCCCTTGCTGGATACAAAATCCCCAATTGTTTCCCATGAGAAGAATGCTGAGGGAACTGCACGGAACCCTAGCGCAACCTCCAAAAGGAAGAGGAAGAAGAAGATTTTGCAAGGGCCCGTGGAAAAATGTGAGGCTTCAATCCAAATAGGTGTGGAACCTGATGTTAAGAAGGATGAAGGATCACGGGAAGGTGATGGTAACGAGAATGAGGGTTTCTGCCCTACACCCTTACTAGATACACCAATCCCAATTGTTTCCCATGAGGAAAACGCCGAAGGAACTGCACAGAGCCGTAGCCCAACCCTCAAGAAGAAGAAGAAAAAGAAGATTTTGCAAGGTGCAGATCAAATATGTGACCCTTCAATCCAGATAGGTTTGCAACCTGATGTTGCAAAGGATGAAGGATCACAAGAAGGTGATGTTAATGAGAATGGGGGTTTGTGCCCTGAACCCTTACTGGATACAAAAATCCCAATTATTTCCCATGATGAGAATGCTGAGGGAACTGCACGGAACCCTAGCCCAACCCCCAAGAGGAAGAGGAAGAAGAAGATTTTGCAAGGTGCCGGCGAAAAATGTGAGGCTTCAATCCGGATAGGTGTGGAACCTGATGTTAAAAAGGATGAAGGATCACTGGAAGGTGATGTTAATGAGAATGAGGGGTTGTGCCCTAAACCCTTACTGGATACACCAATCCCAATTATTTCCCATGAGGAAAAGGCCGAAGGAACTGCACAGAGCCCTAGCCCAACCCTCAAGAAGAAGAGGAAGAAAAAGGGTTTGCAAGGTGCAGATCAAATATGTGACTTTAGTCCAAATCCCAAGAAGGGGAATTTGCATGGTGCACAACAAATATGTGATCCTTCCATCCGGATAGGTTTGGAATCTGATGAGCCAAATGAAGAAGGAGGACATCAATGTTCTGATAGAGCTGAAAGAAGTACACAGAACCCCAACCCAACTCCCAAGAGAAAGAAGAGGAAGAATGTGCAAGGTCAACAGCAACAGCTTCAGATTTGCGACCCTTCAATCTCGATAGGTGTGGAATCTGATGTTATGAAGGAAGGAGCAAAACAAGTTGATGCTAATGAAGTTGGGGTATCAGGAATAAGTGAAGAAAGCCCTTTACCTGATTCCACAGCCCCAGAAGACACGCACCGTAAAAAGGATTCTGTGAGGAAAAAAAAGAAAGCCCTTAAGTCTCAAGGGGCTGAAGCAGAATCAGAACCAGAACCAAAGGAGTCCAATAGCACAGAGAACCCTCAACAGTGCACCCTGGACCTGAAACCGAAAAGTAAGGTGAAGAAAGGGCCAGGAGCCAACGCTGAGAACTCTGGAGTGTGTTCTAAACCTGAAGTGGCACCCCAATTATACATAGCAGCCACTACGGCCTTAGAAGTTAAAGAAAAGGCAGAGCTAATTGAAGTTAACATAGAGCATTCTGAAGCGGGTTCTAAACCTGAATTAGAGCCCTCAATAGACATACCAAGTCAAATGGAGGCCCGAAAGAAAAAAAGAATGAAGAAAGAAAAGAAAAAAGAGACAAAACCGAGTGAATCGCATGCACAACATCCTCAGCCTGAACCTTGTTCTAATCATGCACCTGCAGTTCGAGGAATAATTGAAGAATGCCCTGGACCTGAAGGGGCAGAATCCAGTGGCAAGCCACCTGAAACGGCAGTAGCACTCTCAATAGACCCTAAAATACCAGACCAAGCTTCCCCAAACGACACAGCAACCCCAATAGACCAAGATCAGAAGGTGAGTGAGAAAAAGAGGAAGAGTAATCCTGTATCTGCTCCCTCAACAGAGCCAACAATTCAAACAGGCCAAGATCCCCCAGTAGACCCTGCAACCCCAGTAGACCCAGAACAGATGACGACGAAGAAGAGTAAGGAAAGTAACAGTGCACTAAAAAACGACGGGTTAAAATATGAGAAACGCAATGCTGATCTGAGAAAAAGTAATCCTGTAGCTGCCCCGTCAATAGAGCCAACAATTCAAACAGGCCAAGATTCCCCCATAGACCCTGCAACCCCTGTAGACCCAGAACAGATGAAGAAGAAGGGTAAGGAAAGTAATAGTGCACTAAAAAACGATGGGTTAGAATCTGTGAAACGCAATGCTGATCTAACTGCAGTAACCTCAGTTCAGAAGATAGAAGGACCCACAGCTAAAAAATCTATGGTATGTAGAAGGATACATATAGTTTCGTCATTGGTTGTATTATATGTAGCTGAAATCTCCTAAATCGTTAACAGATTCTAAGGAACAATGTTCTTCTGTTTCTTGAGATTGATATCATTAGATTTTGTCCTTAGTAAACAGAACTTTGGTATTTCCAGGTCAAACGCAATCCAGAGCGAGCTGCTAAAAACCCGGTTTATAGAACTGAGCGTCTCAAAGTCACTGAATCTCCCTCTAAACATCATGGTGGACGTTCCTTGGTATGTAGTGGCTTCTGCAAATTTAGTTTCTGTTGTGATTGAATTCTATGTTTGCTCTAGCCTGGAAAAGTTATGAACAATTCCTAACGATTGTTTCTTCTGTTGTGATTAATGCGGTTAAACCATTGTCGTGTATAAATTGTAGCAATTTGTTCAGAGTTGCGAGGCATGCCAACAGATTGGTCACAGATTAGAACAATGCAAGAGGTTGAGAACGCTTTCCAAGGATGAAGAAGTCTGCTTCTTTTGTGGGGAAATTGGCCATTCACTTGGACAATGTGGTGTCTCTCAAGCGGGTATGCTAAAATTTGAATGCTTTTCATGGGATGCTTTTTAGTTGAGTACGAGAATTGTTGATTTTCATGCGTCAAAATCGTGTTTCATGCAAATTGGTAATTTTGCAATTTTTTATTGAAATTTACATAACAGCAATACATGATTTTTCAGATCTTAGTTGTAAATGTATGAGCTTGCCTGAATAAATTTGATACATATTATTATTACAGGCCATCGGTGAGATCTTATTTGAATGATAAGTTTTTGTATTTTCTTTCATTAGCTCAGATTTTTAGCCATTCACTTCTATTTGATAATTAGACACCTTGTCTTATTGAATATGTTACGAATTTTGCATAACACACAACTAGGGATTTTCATTCTGTAGTTGGATTCGTTCTCTAATGGCCTGACACTTGCATTATATGCGTTTAATCTCTATTAAATACAATCTTCACATATCTGAAATGTAATCCGTTTCACTTTACTTTCTTTAATCTGCTATCTAATGATTCAAAATTATTTCATTGCTGATGCAGGGGGAAGGTTTGCGAAGTGCTTACTCTGTCATCAACATGGACACTTCGGCTATAACTGCCCTCAAAGTGAAAATGAAAAAAAGCATGAGGTGTGATTCTCTATTATTTTAGTTTTACACAATTGTCATATAAGTTTTTCTCTTTTCCTGGAATCTATATAGATGTATGGATACTTTTGATTTGTTATCCTAACTTTTCCCGTCATGCAAAGTCTAATCTTTTCTCACAATTTATATTTCTTAGGAGCTTGTAGCAAATGGGGCTTTCAGTGGAAGTAAGTGTTTCAACAGGAGACTGGATTTAATTTACTTTTCCATTTTGGATTTTCATTCTATATTTTGGGCTCACAATCTACTTACCTGAAACATGCATAATATACGTTCTATCTCTGTTACAATACAATCTTCACAAATCTGAAGTGTCACAGGTTTCCCTCTACTTTCTTAATCCACTATCTTGTGATTAAAAATTGTTTCTTTGCTGTTGCACAGGTGAAATAAGGTTTGATAAATGCTCACTTTGTCATAAACGTGGGCACCACAGCCGTAACTGCCCCCAAAATGGTCATGATCCAAAGGTGTTATTCTCTATTATTTGGATTTTACGCAGTTGTGTCGTTTGCTTTTTTATTTTTTTCCTTTTTAACTGCGATCTTTGTAAACTGTCATGTTGGATATTGTTGATTAGTCTTCATAAATTTTCCTGTCATTCTAAGTCTGTTCTTTTCATACAATTTGTATTCCTTAGGTGCTCGCAGACAATGGGGGCCATCAGCAAATGTAAGTCTTTCAACGAGAAACTGGATTTAGTATCCTTTTTCATTTTTTTCACGATATTAGTTGTATATCATGTATATGTATGATGTGCTCAAAATTCATTGGAATTTCGTAACCTTGTTTTTTAATATTGATATATATGTGTTTGTATCTATTTTTCAGGTCATGAAACATCTTGATATGGACAATTAATTTGGTCAAGGTAGGTGCTCGTATTTTTGGTTTGTGACTGAGCCTTTCCAAATGGGATGTACATTGCGTCATTTTTTGTAAAATAGGCCTCTAGTCGCATGTTAACAAAAGGAACCTATTCTTTATTCATAGAATATATGGGAAAGGATTAAACGTAGGCTTTTTTAGGGTGGAAATGGATAATACATCCCCCAACTGCCTTGCTCGTGTCTCTTACAACATGTGATCCTCATTAGTGCAAGTATTCTTAGTTGCTGTTTTAGATTGTAGTCCAAGGTTTGGTCCAATTGACAAAGTATGAAGGAGACTGTCATGATTGTTAATATTTTGGACTCAGACAAATGTTCAAATATGGAGTAGAAGTTCTATCTCAGAAACTGCTCTCTGTAGTGCACAAGTGAAAAATAAATTCCACGTTCATCTTTACTTTTTTGGATGTAGTTTGGTACAAATGATTCAGGGGATTACTTTCCTTCGACCCTGAATAATATGTCATATAGTTCTTCTATTCATGTGTCTTCAGCCATGAGTTTCTTCTGATATATATATTGCTAAGCAAGAAAGGGTAATCGTAATTATGTCTGACAACTTGCATTCCATTATTTGTAGCAGCAATGGAAACTAAAGGACAACCTCTTCCCGAAGTTTCATGTGAGCAGTACGGTCTTTCTGATGAGCACGAGTCAATTTACACCAGTACTCCCGCACTCGTGGATCCCAGTTCCTCTGCCTTAAGATTTGATGATTATATCATGTCTAACAGACATGATTTCCCAATTTTGGTAGTTTTAAATTCTCTATTGGTTTTTCCGTAGCTATTTTTTGTTTACTTCTCTACGTTGGAATTAGTTGTGGCAGTAACAAGGTAAATGCCACAAAGGGTTGCTTAAGATGTTAAGTAATAAATACGACATGAGAAATGGCTCCAATATTTTTGAATTCTGTTGGTGACATTTGTTGAGACATTTTGGTTGCAGATATAGAATGGATTGCCTCTTTTTGAAAAAAATATTTTGATCCTTTTAAATTAGAAGAAGAGTCTTGTGAACTTTATTTATGAAACATTTTATAATTGCTTTGATGGTCAAAATTTGGAGTTACCCAGTTGGCAAGTGATGACCATACACAATGAAAATGTGCATGAATGTTGCGGTCGAGCTACAATTTTAAAACTTTATGAATGAAGAACTTACGTGAGGTACAAGACTCTGATATTATATTTTTATGAACTGCGTTTGTTAATGGGGTGCCTATTGATACTGTTCTGCTACTAAAAATTACAAAGGAAACTGGGTAAATAAAAATAAGTTCATCTACCATGTATTTGTTCCGGTAAAAATATTCCATAGGGGTTTGTTTATGGATCTATTGGTATTATTGCCTGGTCTGTCAAACGGAACTTTGTTCTTAAGGTAGGAGAAAGAAAAGGGAGGCAGATGCTAAGTTTTTCATAAAAACCCAACTTGATCAAATTTTTTTAAAACAACTTCGTTAGGTAGTTGGGAAGGCTCACCTTGTGGTGGTCACATGAATTGTTGCATGGCAATAAATGAGGGGCATGTGAGATGGATGTAGATCAAGTGACCATGAAAATCTCTTCGATGATCTAAAGGTCTTTACAACATCATCACTTCAAAAGACTAAGGTAAGCTTAGAAGGAGGAGATTTTATGTAAGGTGTGATTTATATCCGTTTACATATTCTAAATTGATCTTAATTTTATTAGATTTATGATCTTTAATACACTTATCATTAATTATAAGTTTTAGTGACACAGAAAAATTCTTGAAAAGATTAATGTGAAGATCTAGAGGATTGAGATTTTCATAAAAACAATTAAGTGAACAATCTCTTAAAGAACAATTCGTTAATCGAATATTATTCGCTTAATGAATATGAAGTAATGGAACAAAAATACATTTACCAAAAATTCGTTGAATGAAATAATTTTATTGAGTGAAATATAGTTAGAGAAAGTTGGAGTTATCTTTAGGATCAATTTGTTCAAAAATATTGCACAATCTATAAATACATTCATGATGATTGGATAATCTAGAAATGCATTCTCAAGAATGTATTATAAATTATGCAATTCAAATTACATTTATCAATTACACAATTCATAATGTATTTTCAAATTCAAAAGTATTTTAAAATTAAAAAATATATTTTAAATTATACGATTTAAATTTTGTTTTAAAGTTGTACAATCTAACATATGAATCATATATTATTTAGACTTCTGCATTATCTCATAAAAATTATGAACAAACCATGAAAGTAGGCGAAAAAAAGAAGTCCAAAAGGATTTCTTTTGTGAATATTTTTGAGTTGTTGGTATTTATGGGTCAATTATCGCTCTTCCTACATTGTCATTCATATTTGAAGAGTTTACAGTTTTATATATAAAGCTTTGATAACTTGAAAAAAAAAACTTGATAAGATAAAATATTGATTCCAACTGGGGATGTCAACGGGGCAAATAGGGTATGGGTAGCAGTTCTCCCGTATCCTATCTGCTGGATAAATATTCGTTCCGTACCCATATCCGTCCGGTATCCGTTATGCGAGTACCCACCTATTTTTTTCATATCTGTGGGTATCCGCGGGTACCCAAGGATATTTACAAAAATATTTTAAAAAACAAATATTAACCATAATTAGTGTTTGGATCAATAAGTTTCCTTTCTTCGATTGATTCTTGAAAAACAAACAAATAAAAAAATCACTATGTAGTTTATTTTTGATGGAAATATTAAAGAAATTACTAACTTCATCAATGTCCAACTCTTGCAACATTGTATAAAGTTTCATGTATTCCAATTTTAATCTAGAAGAGTTTGAAAACATAAATTAAAAATTTCTAACAATCACTTAATTAAGATATCTAAGTAAAAATGTTAATTTCATTACCTTCCATGTTGGTTATAACAAGTCTTGGAGACACATCAATGACTCCACAGTATCTGGATGTAATCTACTCCGTTATGGGGTAAGAATCCGACCACCATTATTGAATGAAGACTCATAATATTTTTACTAATATATATATATATATATATTATATATAAAGGTATTTTTCTGAATTAAAGTTTAGCGGGTACGGGTATTCACGGGTACGGATACTATGATATCCGTATCCGCCCCGTTAACATGCGGGTATCAAAAATACTCGTACCCGCGGGTAGCGGGTATCCATTTTTAATATTCATTTCCTACCCGTTGCGGATTTTATCCGTAGATACCCACGGGTATGAAATTTTTTTGACATCCCAAATTCCAACCATAGTTTGTTTTTGTTTTTGTTTTAATTAATGATATATAAATATTTTGTAATAATTAGATATATTTCCAAGATGAGAAAAAAGAATTGCTTCCACACTCTTACGCAAATTACAAATAGCAGTTTAAAAAAAGACGTAAATTAATTTTTTGATGAGAAGGTAGTATAAAATGAAAGAAAATGTGTATATAATAAACTTGTTTCTTATGATTAAAATATTAAAGCGCAGAACATAGAGCAATTGATGGCTAGAATTAAAAAGTGAAGTGCACGTACACATGCAAAGAATGCATGGGTTTCACAGAATAACTTTCTTCCTTCGTGGATATTATCGCCCATAAAAGTTTTGAGGGATTTCAACCTCTGTTTCCTTCCTCAAAATTCTCTTTCTCTACCTTTTTCTCTCAAACTTGTTCTCATTACCATTTGCCTCCCCCAAAAATAAGGATCTTCTCCTCTCTCTCTCATTTCTCTGTTTCTTTCTCTAACCCTTTCTATCTCACTTCTCCATACTCTTTCTCTATCAACTACGACAACATGGTACGTTCTCTCTCTGTCGCTAACCCTCGTTTATGTGTTATTACATTGCCACACATGATGTTGTTTCCATGCTTATTTTTTAGCCAATTTTACGATTTTGGAAAGCCTATAATTTTTCACGTTACACTTAAGAACTTTTAATCTTCTGGGGGAACCTAACAAAAAAGAAAAGACAACATTTTAATAGTATATGAAGTAGTCGTGATTTGGCCCCTAAAGGAAGATCCTAGGATTGGAAAAGAATTAGATTGAAAGGGAAGATTCTATTAACATGTTGAGCCAGATTCTTTGATGGGAATTAGTCATTGACAAAGCAAGTAGATACTCCGTGCCAATAACATGGTTACTAAAAAAACTTAAGTCTGGTTCTTATTATCATCAAATTTGTATATGAACTCATACTAATGTATTCCTTTCTGTTTCGAAAAACGTATTGCAGGCCAACTCAGCATCTGGAATGGCTGTTCTTGACGAGTGTAAATTAAAGTTCCAGGAGCTAAAGGCAAAGAGGAACTACCGTTTCATTGTGTTTAAGATTGAGAACTACGAAGTGATGGTGGAGAAACTTGGAAGCCCAGAAGAAACCTACGAGAACTTCACTTCATCTCTGCCTGCCAATGAGTGCCGATACGCTGTCTTTGATTTTGATTTCACAACAAATGAAAACTGCCAGAAAAGCAAGATTTTCTTCATTGCATGGTAATATGATATCACTCAGTTCCTGTTCTCTAACACAAGCTTATTTAATCTTTGGAAATACGAAGAATGACAGAAAAGCTATTGACATATTGCAGTATAGGATTCTTAGTCTATAAATGAGTTTGCTATGATGTATTTTTATCTTTACTTTGTTGTTTCTGATGTTCAGGGCTCCTGATACATCAAAGGTGAGAGAGAAGATGGTGTATGCGAGCTCCAAGGACAGATTCAAGAGGGAACTTGATGGCATTCAGGTTGAGTTGCAAGCAACAGATCCCAGTGAGATGAGCTTTGATATCATAAAAGCAAGGGCAATATAATTATGTCATCCAATTATTAAGATTTCACCCTTTCCCCTACAGTATTCATTTCTTTATTTGTTTGACTTCTGCTGTGTTTTTTTTTTTGTTATTTTTTTTAACTGGCCTATATTGTAAACCGGTAGTTTAATATGATACCTAGAAAAGCACTGCCATGGATTACAGGCTTTATCCAACAACCTTATTATTGTATACACTACATTCTTTGAAGGTACAACTGCATTCCACCGCAATTCTATTCTGATCTTGTGTTTCTTCTCCACACTTTTTCCCCTTCTAAATTTGCAGAGATTAACTGTTGTGAGACACTAGAAAAAAAACCTTTTGACGACTGTGTAATTTTATGAATAATTGGTATAAGCATATGATGAGAAACTTATGTTAACTGAAGATAGAAATTGAGCTTATTGTCAGGCAATCTAAATACAAAAGGCCGATTAGAAAACTGTATGACAGGAGCTCTGTTACGATGTTATTTCATATGTTTATTTTCTTTAATAATTTCAGTCAACATCTGTTTTATAATTAATGTTAAGTAAGTTTCGTTGCCGGCTTCGTAAATGTGAATTGATTCAACAATTCAATTTTCTTCAGCTACCCTGAAGATAATGATCGATTCCGTGATCCAAAATTCACGAAAACTATTTTACTTTACGACCTTGAACTGTCATCTGGACAAAGTCCCCACAAAATACTAAGCGCGTTGACTCGTGTACTTCCCCCACAAAAACTTTGTTTCTTACGAAAACAACCACAAAGTAATATAACATGATTTTCGAATTCCAGTTCTTCTATGCAAGAAAACTGCGCTTACTGGCAAACATGAGAGCGGACTCAAACGTTTTGTTCCTTGTGCCTTTGATTTTGTCGTTCCTTATTGCAAGTCCACAGATGTGCTTGTGTGCAAATTCAACCTCAGACCACCCAATGGAAGAGCGAAAAGCACTTGAAAGTCTCAAAGGAAGTTTCTCCAACAGCTCCATGTTTGTTTCTTGGGAAGGAAATGATCACTGCCAGTGGAAAGGAGTGCAATGTGATGCTATCACCGGACACGTTGTCAAGCTTGTTCTCCATTGGCAAAAGACTTGCAGTTATCGTCGAATCGGTTTTGTACGCACGTGCTCAACACAAAATTCTAATGGCGTTCACCCTTCTATATTGGAGTTGAGACACTTGAACTATCTCGAACTCACAGGAATCTCTTTTGGCAATGGTCCTATACCAGCATTCCTTGCTTCCATGAATCAGCTGACACATCTTAACCTCTCTGACTGTGATTTCATGGGAAAGGTTCCTAACCAACTTGGTAATCTTTCAAACTTGCAGGTTCTTGATTTCAGTGGAAATCCTTTAGATGTTGATGATCTGGCTTGGCTTTCGAAACTTTCATCACTGAAACACCTAGCAATGAAGGGAGTAGGCCTTGGAGGGGCATATGATCTATTGCAGGTTCTTGATACCCTTCCTTTCTTGTTGCAAGTAGAGTTCTGTGGATGTGATCTTACCAACTTGAACTTTCCTGCTGGCCATGTTAATTACATTTCTTGCCAATGTTCAAGTTCTGAATCTTGCTCAAAATTTACTTTCTGACCCTGTTCCTGATGCTTTTCTGAACATGAGATCAATTGTAGACCTCAACCTTGGCTACAACAATCTCACTTCATTTCCAAATTGGTTGCTTAATCTTGATGCCCTTGTGAATCTTAATCTTTCCAATAATCCCTTTGATAAAATTGAAGCCTCCGTGATATCTATCTTGACAAACATGTGCTCTCTCCGATCATTAGACTTGTCATCTAGCATACCTATTTTTGAAGGGTCGGGGCTAGGTCAGGAAACTATTCGGGATGTGGAAAATACGATTTGGAAGTTTTAGTGTTGAGAGGAAGTGGAATTAAGGACAGTTTGCCTAGTTGGTTTGGACTACTGTCAAATTTGAATATCCTTGATCTTGCAATGAATTTATTCTATGGTCCAATTCCATCATCCTTTGGAAATTTGATGGCCTTGACAACATTAGATCTTTCGGATAATCAACTACATGGGTCAATTCCAGCTACTTTTGGACGATTGTCATCTTTAAGTTTATTGGATCTTTCTAATAATCACTTGAATGGAAGCATTCCTGAAAGCCTGGGACAACTGAGGAATCTAGTGACCTTAAGGATGGTTAATAACTCATTCACAGGTATCATATCAGAGATTCACCTTCGTAACCTCTCAAATTTGATAGAATTTCAAATAGGATACAACAATCTGGATTTGAAGACAGACTCCAATTGGGAACCACCTTTCAAGTATTTACAAGTCCTTGGAATGGCCTACAATAATCTGACACATTTTCCTCAGTGGGTTCAAACACTAGAGCAACTTTCTACATTAGACATCTCCAACAATCAGATTAGTGGAAATATTCCAAAACATTTTGGTCATCATCTTCCAAACTTGTATAGGCTAAATCTCCGTACTAACCTTATAGAAGGTTCAATACCAGACTCATTGTGCAAGATGGAAAACTTGTTCATTCTCGATCTCTCAGAAAACAGATTTTCCGGCACAATTCCTGATTGTTGGGGAAGGCAGTTTTTCTGAGTCTTAAGTGTGGCATCTAATCGGTTATCCGGCACCATTCCAAACTCATTCGGGAATCTTACGGTGGGATGGTTGAATTTGAGCAACAATAGCCTCCATGGAGAGCCTTTTCAACCCTTGCAAAGCAACAAATGGTTGCAGATTTTGGATCTCGGTGAGAATCAATTTACCGGAAAAATACCTTCATGGTGGGCAGCAATAGCTGTTCTTGAAATTCTGAGACTGCGGGGGAACTTGTTCAGTGGTGATATTCCGACATCTCTCTGCCAGTTCTATAATGTAAAAATCTTGGACCTTGCTGATAATAATTTGTCAGGTTCAATCCCTCCTTGCATTGGTGATTTCCGGGGTATGATGATAAAAGGAGTCGAAGCACCACCAGCATTCACTTATGATGCAGATGAATGGGCAAAAAGGCATTTCAAGCAATTCTTGAAAGGAAATGAATATGATTACACAAAAAAATACGCATATCCGTAATTGGTAAACATAGACTTGTCGAGTAACAATCTCATGGGGTCAATCCCTGACGATGTAACCTCTCTTTCAGGATTGATTGGCTTCAACTTATCACATAATCACTTGTCAGGAAAAATCCCAAACAATATAAACAAAATGCAGTCGCTGGAGTCTCTGGATTTCTCCAACAATAACCTTTCTGGTCCCATCCCGACCGACATGTCCATCATGCATAATCTAGGTTTCTTAAACTTGTCTTACAATAATTTATCAGGTTCTATTCCAACAAATGATCATTTTCTGACCTTTGATGATCGATCTTTTGCCGGCAATCCAAATCTCTGCGGAGGACCCCTGGCGAATAAATGTTCCATCAGTGATGGGGTACCTACCAGCGTGAGCCATGAAGAAAACAATGATAACGGTGATAAGAAAGAAAAGGTGTTGTTTTACTTAGTTATTGCACTTGGCTTCATAACAGGGTTCTGGGTATTCTTCGGAACTCTGTTTTTGAAGAGGGATTGGAGACACTCTTACTTTCTTTATGTGGATGGGGTTGTAGATAAGATTTACGTAGCAATAATGGTAAGAGTAACAGTGTGGAGTCGTGTGATGAAAAATGGTACACTAGTAGAATAATCTTCTGATTAGTCCAGAAATTTTGTGATAGTTTTAGATTAAGCTTTATAATTCCATTGAACTCAATCAGGGATGTTCTTTCAAATCTATCTCAACCTAATGCTGAATAACTTCTACAAAAAATTGAAAATTATAAATTTTAACAATAGAAACAAATAGTTTAAAATTTGTGACCCACTGAACTAACTTTATCCGATCAATAATGAGTAAATAGGGTTAGATTGAATGCAATGCAAAAATTTAATTCAACCCGAGTATTTTATATTAGGTTAAATAATAAGTATGTACAAATTTAATTCGACCTAACTTTTGTATATATAATTTGGAAACTCACTTGAAAATTCTTAGGAAGTAAGTGACTGATTTAAGTATCTAAGCTTAAATATAGTGTCATGTTGGGCGCTATATAAAATAGCAGAATTGTTCTAAAGTTTAACTTTTGGTTATAAGCTGAAATGCATTAACTTTAGCCACAACAATGAGTTTTAACTTTGAAAAAGGCAATAAATTTGTTTCAAAGACAACTCTTGTTAAGGAATTATCATCAATAAGAAAGCTCTCCAAGTTGAAGGGTTGCCCAGGGCTTTCCCAAAGACCAAGCCATTTGATTCCAAATTCAATGTAATGAAGCATGAAAGGGTTTTTCTTCCCTGCACCCCCAATTTTTTTTTCCTACACGTCCGACTTTTTATAATTCCACCGCTACTCTTTTGGTTTATAGTTATCAGTTTTCAGAAATCGATATCATCGACTTTCAAGATGCAGGTGTACGAAATTCTGTTTTGACTTGAATTTTTTTATTTTTTTTGGTTGGTGACCCTCAAGCCTTTGTTGACAAGTCACAAGTTGTTGGAGAAGTGAAATAAGAGTACCAAGAAGGACTTGAATATCCTCGAGATCCATATAATATCTCCTTACTTAGTACCAGAAGAACATAATCATTAGGCAGCTTATGAGTGAGTAACTTTATTTACATAATCATTATAACACTTTCATTTGATAACATTCTTATATTTTTACTTGTTACCCTTGCAAGATGCACTAAGATGTGTTACGAGTATTGTACAGATGATGGTTGTGAAGAACATGCGAAGAATAGTTGAGGAGATCCAAACATTTGTGGTCGATATTGATCTTTATTAGGGTTGGCAACAGGATGGGACGAGACGGGTTTCGTTATCCTATATCCATCTCTAATATTGATCTTTTTAGATTATAGTATTTTGTCATGGTTGTTATGTCATGAAGTTTATTTTATTAAACTAAAGGATCCAATGTTACCAAATTTCAAAAACCAATATTATCGACCTTCATTCTTGTAGGTGTTGGCTACGAATATATTTAGTTTATAATTTATATATTTTTTTGAAGGTCTTCACAGTCAAACATGAAGGTGTAGGAAGAAAAATTGGGTGTGTAGGAAGAAAAACCCAGCATGAAAAATTTCCCAAAATGGAATTGGGTCGAGACAATGAATTGTGAGAATTGTGTGAGACTATTGCTTCATGCACCTCACAATTACTAACTGTATCTCTACAATAATAAGATCATACTTAAGCATCCTTCATTATTGCATTATTGTCGTTGCTACCATAGTTGTTACTGTGCTGCTGCAGACAAAAGAAACTACTGCAGAGAAAAAAAAAAGAGAAAATAAAATAAAATAAAAAACTCAGATCTATCTACTTTGGAATGGATTTATTGTGTTATCAAACAAATTCAAGGATTTCAAAGTCACAACTCTCCAATATGTAAATGAGAGCACCTCTAATTATTATTTACTTCCGGAGAGACATAATTATAAGAATTTACGAAAGCAATTTTGGGATTCATTTGATATGGTTCAAGTTTTGTAATTATGAATTATTCTCTTCTCATATTTATATTGTGATTCTATATTTTCCAACATTTTAACATGATATAGAGACTTAAATATTTTTCAACATTTTAATATGATATGAAGAGGTTAAATATTTTCTAAGCAATTATAAAATAAAAAAAAGTAAATAATGTTAATATCCGTGGTTGTAATTTTTTTTAATAAAGTTTAAAACTTTGTTTATATAT
>Ga0214544_1007844_pt1 | contig 18366 bp, 8 predicted proteins | sample CNSS3metaG_FD_160074 | JGI IMG/M metagenome (GOLD analysis project Ga0214544, IMG submission 160074) | Root nodule microbial communities from cowpea collected in UCLA plant growth center, Los Angeles, California, USA - CNSS3 | ecosystem: Host-associated > Plants > Roots > Nodule | place: USA... | reverse complement strand
CGCCTCAGCCCCGTGTCGCCTGGCGGTCCCGACCAATCCCGCCAGGCGCTTCATACAGAGAAGCCCAGAATAGTGAAAAACCTGTGTGTCGCCTGGCGGCCGGGAATGTGCCGCCAGGCGATTTCCCTTCAGTAACCCAGTATAAGGCAAAAACGCATGCACTGCCTGGCGGCGATGTATGCCCGCTAGGCGGTTTCTGGAAATTTTCCAGAAAACACAGAAAATTGCAGAACACACAGATAAGCATCCAGTTCATACATTTCATTTTACATTATCGAAATATAAAACAAAACAACGATTACAACTCCCCTAACCTGGTTCCTTAGCTTAAATTTGAACACTTGATGAAGCTCTCCCTTGATCACCAATGGCCAACCTTGGTTTCCCTCAATTCTGCCTTCAACTCCCTCACGTCAGCCCCTCTCACTCACCCTTGCCTCTGTTTTTCTAAGTCTAAGTTCAGCCTTGCCAAAACTCCAACTTTTTCCTTTTAAACTAGTACTTTAGGTTACTAAAAATATTAAAACGAATTTAATTTCATTTACCTTTTAATAACCCTCCATCTCTCATCATGAATGGGAATGCAGCCCCCCAACTAGTACTTTAGGTTACTAAAAATATTAAAACGAATTTAATTTCATTTACCTTTTAATAACCCTCCATCTCTCATCATGAATGGGAATGCAGCCCCCCCTTGACCGTACTGCTTCCCATGGCCTCTGTTAACCTTTCCCATTTCCCTCTAAAGTCACCATTAGCAAAATAAAAACAAGCATAATTTCCATTTAGCACTTCCAAGGTTTGAACCCATGACCCCTTTGTTACCGCTCAAGTGCATAACCATTTCAACCAATCATGTTTCATACTAACCATCACAATTCAAGCATCATATCATAACAGAACATGCTTCCATAGATTGAAATAATAATAATAACACAAAAAAAAGTATCATGCATAGGACTTGAACCCAAGTCCTCTCACACAAACCAAGTACTCTCAACCACTTGAGCTAGTACTTTTCCACGTCATACTAATCATCATTTAATGTCATAATTATTACCCCTCCCGTATTTATTAATTAATTAATTATTTAATTAATTAAATTCTACGGGTCTTACATTGATGACTCATGGTTTTTACGCTTGCTTTAAGGCATTTTTCATGTTAAAAATCTTTGTGTATTTATTCATGATTTTGGTGATTTATTGTTGTTACTCATGTGTTGTTGCTCTTCATAGATTCTTGCGAATTAAGATAATTATATCCGCTGCATTTTTTGATATTTTGGTTGTGTTGTTATTTTCGCCATCCCTAAGGATATCAAATCAATGGAGTATAACTTCAAACGAATTATGAACAAATTACCAAATATTTGTAGAAAACTTTTAAACAATAAAACTACTAAAAAAATTTAAAGACAAATTAAAAGGTAAAAAACAGTTTAACTAGAAGAATAAAGAGGTTGACAAAAGACGCAAAATAAAACATAGAAAAATCTAAAAAGACTCCAGTTGGGTAAATAAACAACTAAAAAATTATCATGATATTCAAACCACTACAAAAAAATATAATTTTACTAGGAGTTTATTATTTGGGGTTGTAATAACCCCTACTAAGACATAAATATACAAAGGGGTTTTAAAAACCCTCCCTAAGTTTCGGGGGTTTTATAAAAAAACCTCAGTAAATTTTAATTTCTAACTTTTTATTTTTTATTTTCACTCAAAAAACCTAGAAACTAACTCCTCATGTTCCCTCTCATCTCCCGATCCCCCGTTCCTCTGATCAAAGTTTCTTCACTTTGATTCCGTATGGCAGTTCCTCACCGTCGTCTCCGCCATCTCCGCCATCAAATTTTCTCATCAAGGCAAGCAATTATTCTCTTATTCTATCATCTTCCGATCTCCGCGTGCCTCTCATCAAAGTTTCTTCACTCTGATTTCATATCGCAGTTCCTCACTGTCATCTCCGCCATCTCCGCCATCAAAATTTCTCATCAAGACGAAGCAACTGTTGTCTCTGATTTCTTCCTCTCAGTGTTCGCTCAAGGTTAGATTTCAGTTTCGTCACTGCTCTTACGATTTCATCACATGCTTTCATTTTCATCTCATTCAATTTCGTTTTCCATCTCTCGCCAAGAAAAACTCGCGCTTCCAGCAGCATAGAGCACTCATCTCCTCTCCATTCTCCGTTCCCGGTGCTAGTTATGAGCTGTAAGGTTAGATTATCACACTTTGGGAAAAAACATTCTACTAAAACCATTGATTGATTAATTGTAAATGTAAAGCCTCTATGAACATTAACCTAAATAGAGAACTCGTGTGGTTCAGAGACGAAAAACAAAGAACATTAATTGATAGATTATCACTTTTTTTTATCTGTTATGCAGTTGTCGTGCATTGGCTGTGGGAAAATGTTTGGACGTGACACCGTTCAAGCTCACACACAGTGCATTACAGAAATGGCGAGTCTCTCATTTATTTTCACTTTCTTGTTAATGGATCATCCCCCGTCTCCTTTTTGTTCAATGTGATATGTGAATGATGCATGCGAGTCACTGCGTACTTTTTTTTCAATCAATAAACGTTTTTTTTATTCTCATTTAACTTCACCTCTTCAGTGCTGGGGATTTTTGGTTGATTTGATCTCGCTAGAGGAGCTTCATGAAAGTTTCCTCTCACCGATGATTTTCAGTATTTCTCTCTATTGTTGTTGTGATGGAATTCAGAATTTTAATCTGAAGTGGGGGGACACGTTTTAGAGGATAGTGTGCATTTATCCACTTTCCTTACTTTAGAGGAGTCAAGTTTTTATTCATGTTGTTTGGTTTTTTTGTAGCATATGGATTTTGATCAAGTCTGTGAAAATGTATGTCTTATTTTCTCTACACCTTCTACTTTTACTTTGATTTTCAGGAAAAGTATGGTCTAAAAAGCCAAGGTATTTTAAGAATGATTGAGAAAAGAGATTAGTTATGAACACTTCTTCACCCCTGTAATAATACATACAATAATGATAACAAAAAGAATAATATAAAATAGATACAATTTATGTATATTATTTTATTTATATTACGTTATTATTATTGGTTTAAAGTTGATAGAAAAAAAAGAGAAATTTAGAAGTTGACGTCTTAATGGAGATAAGATAACAGTGGTGGAGCAAACTTACATGTTTGCTATTTGTTTCTAAATCTCTAATGAAGTCATGAACACACCAGAATTGGATCATGGATCGCACTGGCCTAGATAAAGACACTAACCGACCATTTTTTTTTGTTACATACACAACATGCATCTGTCACCCTCATTTTTTTCCCTCATCTTAAAATAAATTAACTATATGAATTTTATTTGTACATGTTATGGCATTTTATTTAGTCCGTTTTCGACAAGCATCTACTTTGTTGTAAGATGTGTTTTATTCAAGATGTTTTTCTGGTTCCATTCTCACTTTTTTGGTGGCATCATTACTTACGTATTGGTGGCAGTGATCCCAATTCCCATGCTCATTCAGTGAAGTGTGTTTACATTGCAGAGTCAATGCCAATCAATAAGCCTTCTCACTGTAGCTACTAAAATCACACTTGTAAACTGACATTTTTTCTTTTGCGCAAAACGAGAAATAACTTCTAAGTAATGTCATATATATATAACTAAGATTATATTTTATCTGGGTTACATTGGATAGATGATGTGTCAGCAACTCATTTTGAAACTGAAAAAGGAGAAAAAGACAAAAGTATTATGGTTTAAATTTTGTACGACGTCTGTTCTATAGCTAGGGTATACTTTTATGAATCAGTATGTGTAATGTAAAAATTGTTCTTCTCTGGAAGAGAGTTCCATGAAACTCAATGATGTACATATTCTCATTTGTTCTTTCAAGTTAGTTACACCTTTGATTATGATATTGGGTGGTTCAAATACCAAGATGTTTTTGCTTATTTTGTAGAAATTTATTTCTATATTGTTTTTCATATATTTGGTTATTTAAGTTAACCCATATTTAGTGGAATAGTTAGTTAGTTAGGGAGCTGGGAGCTGAAATAATTAGAAAATGATGGCATGTTTCCTATAAACAAGGAAAAAGGTTGAGAGGCACAAACATCTTGTGAATTGTAGAGTTCCAATTGTTGGGGGAGAGTCCAGCCCTCGTGAAAGTCTGTGGTCGGAATCATTTATACATTTTTCTGTTAATAGCAACCTTGCTTTCTAAAATTCTGATCCATAGTGTATTAATGTTACATATCTTACATTAAAGGACCATAGTTTTGAAGAGGTTCTTTTTTAGTTTTAGAAGTAAAAAGGTAAAATGAGAGTCCCATTATCCTAGTGCTTTCTTAAGCCTTTTTTGATCTTTAGGAAGCACACAGGGTATTGGATGCACCATTCTTGAAATTATAGAATATATTGTATGCACTAGTTAGCAGCATGTTGGAATAGTTAGCTTGGTCTGTTCCCATGTTCTCTCATTTGTCTTTGCCATGCACAGTAGAGAAGAAATAAAAGCTAGGAACAGATCTTCATTCCTTAATTATAAAATAGATGGCTTTGTTCTCAAACTTTGTATAAGCATGGGAAATGTGTCTCTGTAAACATTTATTAAAAACACATTACTCAACTTGTATTCATCATCAAATGAAGGATTTTTGCTGTAGGCAAGTTGTCAATTCAAAATTTGCATAAGTACGAGCAACTTGCTTCAAACTTTATGTTATCATGATGTCAAACCAGTTGTAAATACATTACTCAATCACTGAAGTCATCATCACAATTCCAACGACACTAATATCAATTCAGTCATTTTTGTCAACGAAATATCTAAGAAAGGCTGCTTTAGTGGTCAGTTTGCTGCAACTTCAAGAGTTGTAGCCCACTCAAACAACTTCCTTCTATTTCTACCAATCTCATATTTTGCGTACAAATTTCATTTTTCCACAATAATTGATGGAGATTTATGTGTAAATCATCACTGACTATTGACCAAATTTTGATTATAAGATCTATTCATCAAAGGAGCCCAGTATTCTCCCCGTAGGAATATTGGTGATTGATCAAATTGATATTTTGGATGCTTCTATTTGTTTCTCGTTTGGGATCAACTTGTGTTGATGCTTGGCAGAGTTTTCGGATTGTTGGATTATTATAACAGGTTGTCAACATTAAATAAGGATGATGATATTGATTAACGTTGAACTGGAAATTTTTGGGTTAAGGGGTTTAGGTACTTATATGTGAATGTTGATGATTAAAATTATTTTAGGGATCAATTGAATACTCTGCATCACCATAAAGAAAACCTTACTCTGAATATTGACTTAAAGAACGAGTCAAGAACCCCTGTTTTGGACAAAACGAGTTAATAATTGTATTAGGGCTAGCTAGATAAATGACTGAACATTGAAAATCACAATCACCCTTTCTTTTAAATTGTTATTTTCAGATGAAGTTGGGACAACCACCACACCGTCATGTGCCAATCACCAATTTAATGAAAACCTTACTCTGATCTTCTAAAACATGCACAAATAAGCTTTCACTGAAAAAGTTATGTTCCCATTTCCAAGTTCAACTCTTTTAGAACGATGTGTTATTAGTCATAGTAAAACCAAAACATAACCACCAGATATACCTAACACACCGTTTATTGGTTTGTTCTTCTCATAACTGCTGTAATTTATGACATACCATTACAATATTATGCAGACAAATCCATTTGTCTTATTGATGAGAATTAAAAAAGATATGAATTCAGCATGGACCATTAACAAAATTCCAATTGGTTAGTGTGACACATCAATGATAGCTACACCGTTAATTAAAAACAAAGTGAGAGTTATTCATCAATTATATAAACCCTTATTATATAAACAACAACAAAATCACTTTAGATCCACTCTTGTCAGTGGTACTAACATTTTCCAGGGATAATAACATGCCTTTATGATTGAATATAGAAAACTAGTTAATTACATCAGTTTTAGTATCCATAGGTTTTTTTACTATTTTTGAGCTTTCTTACATGTTTCCTTAGCTGTTTTGAGTTGTAGAAAAGTGTTTTGAAAGTCTTTAGGTAGTCCTACCATTTTTTAACTATTAGAGTTGATGTTTTAAGCTATCCTTATTTTCTTTAAGCATATTTTTAAATTTCTTTTCTGCATGGCTTTGTGATTTTTTTAATTTTATCATTTTTTATTCGTTCTCAGGAGACTTGAAGATGAATTGATGGAACACGTACTAGAGATGAATTGATTACAATGGTTTGAGCAAGAATAGATAGAACTGAAGATGAACTAGGAGAACAACTCTAATTTCCTTTTACATTTTGGTTCATTGGTGCACTTGCTTATTATGTCATTATCATTCAAATGCTCCCTCCACTACTAATACCATTTGAATGAATATTTGTATTGATTGCTTATTTTGAAGTGGTCTTGGAGTTTTTTCTTTTTAGTTAATGAGATGTGTTATGAAAATGAATGTTTTTATTGAATTTATTTATATCAGGGTAGGGTCATACAAAATGGTTAAGTTACTTTTCTTTTGTTCTAGTTGTATTGTCAAATGTAATCATCATCCAAAATAATAATGAAAACCTAAATTTTAAGCCATCAAATAAGAAATTCCATAGAATAAGGTTTTTTTCGTACAACTTTAGCATTATAGCAATGTCATAATAATATAAGCACTAACTTTTAGGTATTAACGAGGTCTTTAGGAATTAACGGGGGTTTTAAAAACTAGGCATTAGCAGGGGTTTTCAGAACCTCAGGCATTAGCGGGGGTTTTCAGAACCTCAGGCATTAGTGGGGGTTTTTAGAACCCCTAACATTTTTGGGGGTTTTTGGAACCCTAGACATTAGCGGGGGTTTTCGGAACCCCAGGCATTAGCGGGGGTTTTTGAAACCCCAAGCATTAGCGGAGGTTTTTGAAACCCCCAATAAGTTGCGCTAGTTCCAAGGGTTGGTAAAAACCCCCGGTAATTTGTTAGCTACGCCTGCTTTACCAGGGGAATTGTAAACCCCTGGTAAAACCATTAGTTGGGGTTAAAACCCCCATAAATGCCAAATATAACCCCCACTAAAAATAATTATTTTTGTAGTGAACTAACACCGGTGCAGAAAAACTTTTCTATACCGATTAAAAGGCTTTCACTTTTCTATACTGGTTCCATAATCAGGATAGAAAGTTTCCTTTTTAAAATTGGTTAAGACCATAACCCGTTAGGGCTGGACATAATTAATTGAACCGTTGCAAATTGTCAATTAATTATACTACTTTAAACTAAATTTAGTAAATTATTTGAAGAAAAAATTGAACTAAACTATTGAATAATTCAATTTTAATAAACTAAACTAATGATAGTGCAGCTCAGTTAAACACTCGAAACTACTTTGAATATGAATATTGTTTTGAGTGCTCCAAAACTCCTCAAGGACTAATCCCTCTACAAGTTGCTTGTCTCTCACAAACTTATTGGTCCAGAACTCTCTTTTACTCATCTTCTCTTGCAGGTTCTTCATATCCCTATATATTTTATATCTTTTGCATCACAAAATAACTTATATATATATAATAAAATCAACATAATTTTATATTCAATTTCAAGTTTTAATTCAATCTTTTTAGTTATACAATTTTTTCTTTCATTCTTGCACTTAAACTTCGTTCATTTTAAATATATTAACTATTCCTTTGTATTGGGATCCAAAATTCAAACAGAAAATTTCTAATTAAATGAAATATTATATTATAATCTTTTCTAAATTCAGGTTGATGATTGATGGAAAAGATTGGGACAATTTAATAGTAAAAATCAATTTTATGTATAATTAGGATACAATTTCTCTACGTAAATTCATCATGTATAGCAATGAATTTAGTAACTAAAAATTTAAATGTGAATTTTCATAAAAAAAAAAAAATACAAACCCACTCAACATATGTTACATATGTTTGATAGTTCAACTTCACCAACACAACCGAAGGAAAAACCGAAACTATTTTTTTCCTTATTCTTTAACAAAATTATTAAACAAAAATAGTTTTTACCAACATGAATTCTTTGAAACAAAAAGAGATTTGGAACTCGAAACAATCTAGAATTTCATTCAAATGACCAATATCTCAAAACCCAACTTTTCATCCTCATCTTCCACCCCATCAACATCTCCAAAATCTTTAAAAGCAATTTCAAGTATTATTTTTTAAGCCCTTTTAAATTATAAAAATTAGATTATTATTGTATCGTACAACCATATACAATAAAATTAGTGCAGTTCAGTTCAAAATTAGTACAATTTAGTTCAAAAATAGTATAGTTTGATTCAAAATTAGTGCAATTTGGATAAAAAACAGTATCGTTTGTTTCAAGAATAGTGTAGTTCGGTTCAAAATTGGTGCAATTTAGTTCAAAAATAATGCAGTTCAGTTCAATATTAGTGCAATTTGATTCAAAAATAGTATAGTTTGGTTCAAAAATAATGCAGTTTGATTCAAAATTTGTACAATTTAATTCAAAATTATTGCAGTTCGGTTCAAAAATAGTGTAGTTTAGAAAATAGTTTCATTCATAGCAGTTCAGTTTAGTTCATATTATAGTGCAATTCAATTCAATGCAGTTCAGTTCAGTTTTTTAGAACAGAACACAATTTAGTTAAGTTTATTTGAATTATTTTTTCAGTTCAGTTCATGCGAACTAGTTTTCAATTCACTGTAGTTTATAATAGTTCAGTGCAGTTCAATAAATTATGCCCGACCTAAACCCTATAATTACCTGAGGTTATACAACCCATGTTTGCTAACAAATCATGGCACCACCATGGTTTCAGCCAACTGAATAATCAGTGTTGCAAATGAAGGAAGATTTAATGATTTTTTTCTATTGTTTTGTTACTAACAGAAGCAATGTGGTGGTGAATATTGCTTCTTCATTATCAACTTAAAGGCAAGAAAGTTTTCCAAAGGGCAACCTATCATTTAGATTTTACAACCAGAATCCAACATTAGAATGTGCTTTGCCTTTTACGACTTATACAATGAAGATTCAAGCTAAACCAAACACATCATTAATATTATTTGAGATCAGCTCATCTCCATCCTTTAATCTTTAATCAAACAATGAATTTACGGATAAGTGTGTACCTTTATGTTAGAATGTAATCGGCTGTTGCAGATTTGTAGAAAATTAACAATTATATATTCTAAAAAATTAAAATGATTGATTCCTAATTAGGTGAAATTTAATAGGAAAATGATTAGTTAACTACTTTTTTCTTACCACTTCTCTTACCACCTTACATGGATTCATCTTGTGCATTTTAATTTTAACTTTTAAGCTATTGAAGTGTCAGAGGAAATAAAAAAGTGCATTCCGCGCGTGGGTGATCTTTTGGACAAAAAATCCCCATTCTATTAAGCTTTCTAGAAGCTGCCATTTTCGGAACCCATTTCTTTGCACCCACCAAGTTTCCTAGAAGCTTCACACAGAACCCATTTTTCCCTTCTTCTTTGAACATTGTCACCCATAAGGTAAGAAAATAAAGTCCCTTCCCTTCTAATTTGCACATTGCAACCCATAAAGCTAGCGAACGAAATCCCTTTTGTTGTACTCGTTACATTGCAAACCATAACCCTTTCTAGCCCTTTCTCCCCTTCTTTTCTTTGGACTGAATTTTGCAAGCCCTAAACGAAGGGTTTTGGTCGTAACTTTTGTCCGTCCAATGCACAACACATTGGGGGTTTTGCGGAGATGAATGTTGTTATTGATTTACTTCGTCACCTAAGCTTAGGTTGTAAGATAAGTTTTAAAATGTTACAAGCTAATTTTTTCCCCAAATGAACTTACACTTGGTTTAGAACAGATGGGATGGGGTCTGGTATTGGTATGCATAATTGGGGTCCAACCTTTTAGTATGGGGGAAAATTGTGTGTTCTTATGTAATTCCAAAATCTTTCAATTTTAATTTGTACAAAATCTCTTTCGTGGGTTACACCTTAATTGCTCTTGGGTTGCAAGATAAATTTAAAAATGTTGCAGGCTAGTTTTTATCCAAATGAACTTACACCCAGTTTTGAAGAAATGGGATGGGGTCTGGCATTTGTGTGCACAGCTCGGGTCCACCCTTTTAGTAAAGGAGAGAATTGTGTGTTCTCATGCACTTCCAGAATTTGTCAATTTTATTTTGTGCAAAAACTCCTTTGTAGGTTACACCTTAGTTGCTCTTAAGTTGCAACATAAGTTTAAAAATGTTGCATACTAGTTTTTTTTTCCTAAATGAACTTACACCTAGTTTAAAAAAAGTGGGATAGAGTCTAGTATTGGTGTGCACAATTGGTGTCCACCCTTTTAGTAAGGGAGAAAATTGTGTGTTCTTATGCACTTCCAAAATCTGTCAATTTTACTTTGTGCAAAAACTCCTTTGTGGGTTACACCTTAATTGCTCTTGGGTTGTAAGATAAGTTTAAAAATGTTGCAGACTAGTTTTTCCTTAAATGAACTTACACTTGGTTTAGAAGAAGTGGAATGGGGTCTGGTATTGGTATGCACAATTGGGGTCCACCCTTTTAGTAAGGGAAACAAATTATGTGTTCTCATGCACTTTCAAAATCTGTCAATTTTATTTTGTGCAAAAACTCATTTGTAGGTTACACCTTAATTATTCTTGGATTGCAACATAAGTTTAAAAATGTTGCAGGCTAGTTTTTCCCTAAATGAACTTACACATGGTTTAGAAGAAGTGGGATGAAGTCTGGTATTGGTGTGCACAACTGGTGTCCGCCCTTTTAGTAAGGGAGAAAATTGTGCGTTCTCATGCACTTCCAAAATCTGTCAATTTTACTTTGTGCAAAAACTCCTTCGTGGGTTACACCTTAATTGCTTTTGGGTTATAGATAAATTTAAGAATGTTGTAGACTATTTTTTTCCCAAAGGAACTTACACTTGGTTTATAATAAGTGGGATAGGGTCTGGTATTTGTGTGCACAGTTGAAGTCCACCCTTTTAGTAGGGGAGAGATTTGTGTGTTCTTATGGACTTCCAATATTTGTCAACTTTTTTTATGCAAAAACTCCTTCATGGGTTACATCATAATTGCGCTTGGGTTGCAAGATAAGTTTAAAAATGTTGCAGGTTAGTTTTTTTCCAAATGAACTTACACCTGGTTTAGAAGAAGTGGGATTAGGTTTGGTATTGGTGTGCACAACTAGGGTTCACCCTTTTTGTAAGGGAAAGAATTGTGTGTTCTCATGACTTCCAAAATTTGTCAACTTTATTATGTGCAAGATCTCCTTCGTTCAAAAATGGGAGGGGCTTCATTCACTAGCTTTATGGGTTGCAGTGTGCAGAGTAGGGAAAGGGTTTCGTTTTCTTACCTTATGGTTGGCAATGTTCAGCGAAGAATGAAAAAATGGGTTCTATGAGACTTGGTGGGTGCGAAAAAATGAGGTCCCAAAAATGGCAACTTCCAGAATGGCAATGTTCAACGAAGAATGGAAAAATGGGTTCTAAGAGAATGGGAATTTTCTGCCCAAAAGATTACTCACGCGCGGAATGGAGGTTTTTTATTTCCTCTGACACTTCTACAGCTTAAAAGTAAGTTAAAATTTAAAATTAAAATGCAAAAATTAAGTGGTAAGAGAAGTGGTAAGAAAAAGTAGTTAACTAATCATTTTCCAATTTAATATAATTGATTCTGAAAAATTAGTATATATACATATTATATGATCTGTAGGGATGGCAACGGGACGGGGTGGGGACGGGTTTCACTATCCCATACCCATTCCCGTAAAAAAAAATCATCCTCATCCCCATACCCAAACCCAACGGTATCAAAGTTTTATCCCATCCCCATCCCCGCCGGGTAACGGGTATAATATTGTACCCATACCCGTTTCCTTACTACTTTAATATAAATTTTAATTAATTTTTATAAAATAATAAAAAATTACGGTAAAGGAAATATAATATTATCAAATATTCAGTATTAGGATGATGATTGTTTCTTCGGTATCAAATATTAGATAAAATATATTGAAATAGTATTCTACATAATGAAAATAAACAACAAATAAAAATATTAAAAAAATAACAAATGTATGTCTTAGAAACAATTTGAGAGATTATTGAAAGAAATCGCATAAAGAAATATGAATGTATAATTAAGGGTATGATAAGATGAAAAATACCTTAGACATCTAAGAACACTTTTCAAATATCAATATATATAATCAATGGTTGAGAAATAATTGTTTTAGCGAAATAAATAAGTTCTTCAAATGAAAAAAAAAATTAATAAAAATAAGTAAAGAATTTTTTTGTATATTACCTAGTAAATGAAAGGTTTATGCTATTAAACATTTAAATTGAGAGTATTAAAAATACTCATGTGAAAATAAAATATACAATAAATAAAAATATTAAAAAATAATAGAAATATTCAAATATGAGACATAAAAATATTTTAATTGACATACATCATTTTAACATAATTACATAAATGTTATGATAAGATGAAAAATATATTGGAGATGTGGATAAGTTTCATGACAAACCAAATAACTAGAAGAAAAAAAAATGAAAAAAAAAAATATATATATATATATATATATAGATACTTAATTAATTGTGAATATTTTAATAATTTAAATGATGACGGACATATAGCGAGGACGGGTATTATGGTGGGGATATGTACATCCCCATAACCATCCCCATATCCAATTGAAAAAGTGGGATTCCCCATACCCATACCCAATCAATACAGGAATTTCCCGTCAAAACGGAGATGAGTTCGGACAATACTCACGGAGGCGAGTTTATATGTCATCTCGATCTGCCTATATTCAACAAATATGCATTTCAATATGGTATCAGTAGTTTAGGCTTTCGATCTGTCTTTGTTTTCTCTTTCTCACTAAAACCCAATGAGGAAGCAAAGGTGTATGGAAAATACTTGAAAAGAAGAACACAATCCTCTAATAAAGTCAACATCGCAAAACGGATTTGACACTCACTCATCTCTTTTCCACCCATCATGTTATGAATCCAGCAACCTATGGAAAATCGTGGCCCTTTCAATCTTCAACCCCTAACTATGTTCTCGATCACAGTCGTCACCCAGCCCTTCGCCAGCCACCTCGCCAACCTCGATCTCACTGCCATTTCCATTGTCTGTGGCCAAGCCTACGACACTGAACAACACCGCATGTTGGGCGTTTATCTATAATGATCGTGGGTTTTTTGGTCCATGTCCTCGATTTTGTGTTGTTGATGTTCATGTTCGCGATGTCGCTCTTGAAGTTGGTGCAATAGCCCTCTCTGCGGAGTGGTTGATCTTGATCTATATTACTGGAGAAGTAAAAAAATGCAATCAAAATTTATATATTTAGTTATATACCGTAGCTAAAAAAAATCATATATATATTTAGTTATATTTATTTTTAAGATGTTTTCTCGGATCATGTCTCAAAGAATAAATACAAAACTACTTACTTATACTTATTTTTTTAACCTTAAGGAAGAGCTTTTCTAATTGAACAATTAAATTATTAGTATTATATTTTTTAATATGTAAAGAAGTTGAATATATTCTTTTAAAAAATAAATCTATTATTTTTATTTTTCATCAATATATCCTTTTTCTTTTAAAGTTTAAGATTAAAAAATAAATTACCATAATCAAATCAAAAATTCAAAGAAGGAATTATTAGTAGAAAAATTTATGATAATTAAGTCACAATTAAAAACTGGTTATGAAAAAATACAATACATTATTTTTTTTATATTCATAAAAAATGAATATATAACGACTCATGAGATTAAAAAGATAAAACTAACTATTAAACTAATATTTCACTACCAAGTAAGATAAAAGAGAGTTATTTTTATTTTTCAAGAATGGAAGTAAACAGGTGAAAAATAAGAGTAAAAGTAGTGAGTGAAGAATCAGTACAATATCTGATAAACTCAACAGATAATAAAGAATAAAATAAAAAATATCTTAATAAATATTTTTATTTTGTATTATACTTTATTTTATGTTTTATTATTATTAACATTAAATATTGTGTTATAAAAGATGTAAAAAGATATCTGATTTAATTTTCATCAATTCTCGATATATACACTACATATATTTTAAAAAATTTTAAAAACTTTAAAACTTTCAAATTTATAAGTATATTAATTTACGAAATTTTGGGGGGTCATGGCTAGGGGTGGCAAAACGGGTCAGCTCGGCCCGTTTTGGCCTGGCTCGTTGAAAATGAGTCGCGACGGGCCAGCCCGTTAAGAGAAAAAAGGCCAGAAACTTCAGCTCATCCCATCCCGTGACGGGCTAACGGACTAGCCCGTATGACCTGTGATTTAAAAAAATGGTAAGAGGCAGAGGGAAAACAGAGTAGCAAAAACAGAGACCAAACAGAATGCTAGCAGCAACAGTAGCACACAATTCACATGACCAAGCATATAATAATGGCAGAATTGAGGAATAGAAAAACAGATAGCAAAAACGAAAACCAATCAGTAGTAGAAGAACACAACAATTAGGGCAAGAAGGGGAATCGAAAATTCAAAATCACCAATGGCATGGCAGTAGCAGAACCTGAAATTAGGGCACAAAGTGGAATCGAAAATTGAAACTTCGGAACGAACCTAGCACACAATTCACATGACCAAACATATAATAATGGCAGAATTGAGGAATCGAAAAGCATTTGTGCATTCAAGTCTCGAATCAATTCAATAATAATCATATTTCAATAAACTTTCTTAAAAAAATCTTAAACACTTTTACTACAAATAAAACAAGGTAATAAAGAGATATACTAAAAATAAATAAAGTTAGATCATACGAAATTAATCAAACAAATAATTTATGACTAAGAAATAAGAATAGGCTTAACTAATGTAGTCCTCCTTAGTGTGTTTGTTTCGGGGTGTAGACTCGAAAATTGAAATGAGATGGAAGAGTAAATTTTAATGAATAAAATAATATTAAAATATTAAAAATCATAATATATCTACTTTTTTTAATTTTCCCTGCATTTTTAAGAAGATTTGAAGAGAAAGTATTGTTAAATAAATTAAATCTAATTACTTAAATTTTAAATTAATTTTGTTATATATTCTTCAAAATTAAAATGTAAGATATAATAATTAAATATTTATAAATATATTTTATTATTATATAAAAAAAGTTATTTATTTGATAATAACAATAATAATTGAATTTTATTTTACAATAATTTCATCAATTAAATTTTTTCATGTTAAATAATAACTCATATTTTATTTTAAATTATATGTTAAACACTAAAATAAAATTACAATTTTACAATTTTATCAATTAAAATATATTTTAATTTATTAAACCAATCACATCATATTTAAATTTTCAGGAACAAGTTATCAACCAAGTAAAAGGGAAAACAAAACAAAATAAATTGAAAAATGGTCTTGTTAGGATTTTTTTTCTAATCACTTAATCCGTAATTATTTAATTCACTATTATTCACACACATTAAAATTAGAGTAACATGTGTTTTATTTTTAAATTTAAATAAGTTTCAAATTTTCGGCTATTATTTAGAGTATTAAATAATTTTGTAAAATAGATTATTTAAGAAATTAAACATTTTAATTTAAGTATCTTAATAAAATACCTATTTTTTCTTTTGATTTAAACTTTTAATTATTTTAAAAAATTTCTTTTGGTTTTACGACATAATAACTAATATGTTATGAAATTGTAACATCCCATACAAGAAGAACTACTCTACTGATTAAAATATTTCACAACTAGTATTAAGCATAGTAAGTAATTAATCATGTTCTCTATATCACATAATTTCTCAATAATTTAAGTAAGAAAGTTTTCAAAAGCATAATACGTGATCAAAAGAAATAGGAACTTTATTTGATGTAAAAGAAATTAACATAAGCTTCCACAATCTACACCTCTCTAGAACTATCTTATTGTCGATGCCTATCTACACCTGCACTATCATATCTATTACATATTAAGAAATCTATTACATATTAAGAAAAAAAGATACTACCAAAATTACTACAATACCCATTTTCTTTTATTGACACGTGTCATAGAAATTAGTTTTTTTGTTATTTTAAAACTCTGGTACAAAAGGACCCGGGTTCAAATCCTACAAAAATCAATTTGTTTTTATTTTTTTCATTTATTTATGATTTCAACTATAATATTAATTATAAATAATATTATATTTGTATTATTTTTATAAGTATTAGTATTTCTAATTATTAATAAAATATTATTATAATATTATTTATAGTCACAGTAGTAAAATTATAACAAATATTAGTATTATTATTATATGTTATTATTATATATTATTACTATTAGTATTATTAACATTATTAGTAGTAGAGTTATTATTCTTATTTGTAATATATGATATTATTATTATTATATATTTTTGTTAGTAATTACATCTCAATTTTTATTAGATTATGATAAATTATTTTTTTGTCTTAAACTTAAAAAAAAAAGGTATATTGATAAATATATGATTAGTTTAAAATTTTACTTCAATATTTCATTGTTGATGTTCATACCCATTCAAATTTGAAGGATTTGTCGACCATTGTTGAATTATGTCAATCTTTGACAAAAACAAACAAATTAAAGATATTTTACTTGATTAATTGTCTGATTTATTTTATTTAACTCTTAATGTTTCATTTTCTACAACGAAGATTATCAAAACAAAAATTGGAATAAGATGAAAGATGAATTTCTTGAATGCAATATGGTTATTTACATTCAAAAAAGAATAACCGGAGATTTTTATTCCGAATAAATTATTGATGAGTTCAAAGTTTTTTACTATATAATTTTAACTATAATATTAATTATAAATATATTATTATTTGTATTATTTTTATAAGTATTAGTATTTCTAATTATTAATAATATATTATTATAAATATTATTTATAGTGATAGTAGTAAAATTATAACAAATATTAGTATTATAATAATAATAATAATAATAGTTATTATTATTATTATTATATGTTACTATTATATATTATTACTATTAGTATTATTAACATTATTAGTCGTAAAGTTATTACTCTTGTTTGTAATATGTAATATTATTACTATTATATATTTTTGTTAGTAATTACATCTCAATTTTTATTAGATTATGATAAATTATTTTTTTGTCTTAAACTTTAAAAAAATAGGTATATTGATAAATATATGATTAGTTTAAAATTTCACTTCAATATTTCAATGTTGATATTCATACCCATTCAAATTTGAAGAATTTGTCGATCATTATTGAATTATGTCAATCTTTGACAAAAACAAACAAATTAAAGATATTTTATTTGATTGATTTTCTAATTCACTTTATTTAACTCTTAATGTTTCATGTTCTACGACGAAGATTATCAAAACAAAATTCGGAATAAGATGAAAGAGGAATTTCTTCAATGCAATATGGTTATTTACATTCAAAAAGAAATAACTGGAGATTTTTATTCCGAATAAATTATTGATGAGTTCAAAAATTTTTACTATAAATTATTTTGGCTCCTCCAAAATTATTGGTCAAGATTCGTCACGGGTTATTATTATCAACTATAATTAATAATCATTATTACTATCAACTATAAATATTATTATCATTATTATTAATTATAATTATTTCTATTATTATAGTACTAATATTATTATTATTATTATTATTATTGTTGTTTTTATTATTATTGTTAGATACACATTTTTAGGGATGTCAACGGGGCGGTACGAGTAGTAGTTCCCCCATACCCTATCTGCTGAATAAATATTTGTCCCGTATTCATACCCATATCCGTCGGGTACCCGCTATTTTTTCATATCTGCAGGTATCCACGGGTACCCGCGAATATTTACAAAATTATTTAAGAAACAAATATTTAATCATAAATTCAAATAAAATAAAATAAAATACATCACTGTCATAAATTTTAAATAAAGTTCAAATAAACTCAAGTTCATACAAGTCCAAATAATTAGAAAAATAAATATAAATGACGTTCAACACAATGAAAATTTGTTAATTAGTGCTTTGACCAATAAACTCACTTTCTCCGATTGATTCCTGAAAAATAAAAAAAATAAACAAATAATAAAACTCAACTGTCACGTGTTAAGTATTCTTATTTTGATTCCATCATTTGACAACAAACATACTATAAATGTCACTGTCTATATAGGGTTTGATGTATATGCTCAATTTCAAGGAAAGAAAAGAGAATAATGTCAAGGGGTGTACCTAAAAGAAGACAAGAGTGCAGCTTATAAAAAATTAGGTCAGAATTTTTTTACTAATATATA
>Ga0214544_1007843_pt1 | contig 18367 bp, 7 predicted proteins | sample CNSS3metaG_FD_160074 | JGI IMG/M metagenome (GOLD analysis project Ga0214544, IMG submission 160074) | Root nodule microbial communities from cowpea collected in UCLA plant growth center, Los Angeles, California, USA - CNSS3 | ecosystem: Host-associated > Plants > Roots > Nodule | place: USA... | reverse complement strand
GTAGGTCAATCTATATATTATAATAAATTTAAAATAGATTTTCAAATATTGTTTGTGTCCCAATAAATTATTACTACTTTATAATTACCTTTTTAAATATTACTTGAATTTTGACTTTAAAATATTATAATCGTATAAATGAATTAAAATTAATGTTTATCCTATAAAATTATTTTATTATTCAAAATGTTTAGGAAAGAAATTTCTTTCACATAATAGATTATATATATATATATATATATATATATATATATATATATATATATATATATATATATATTTATTTGTATTTCTTAAGCTACGAACATACGAAAGTGAATAATAAAAAAGAGTACTTATGTTATCTTTCACCTTAACTAACTTAAAAAGATTGTTGGTTAAATTATTCTTTTAGTCCTTATATTTGTCAAGTAGTGTAAAATTGGTTTTCCAATTTTTGTTGTCTCAATCCTTGTTTTTGTAAAAATGATTCAATTTTGTCTTTGTAGTTAATTTGACTAAACGGTGTTAAAGTAAACGTCACATGTCAATTTATGGTTTCTTTTGAATTATTTTTTTATTTTTTTTATTTTTTATACGTGTCACTTTACAGTTGTCACGTATCAAAACGGTTCCCTATATTTGTTTTTAGTTTCAATTTAGTCCCAATTTTTATACAAATGGAGCAATATTGTCCTTCCTTAAATTGACACTCAACTTACTTGTTGTATAAATCTTATGATAATATTCTTACTAAAATTGATATTTTTATTAAATATTTGTATAAATATTTTTAAACAAGCTTTTTTTTTAGTTTTATTATTAAACAAAGTTAAACCCTAAACTTAATTTCAACAATTAACAATTTTGTCATTATATATAAATTATCAAGTGTACCATATCATACAAACTTAGTGAAGATTAAAAATCAAATAACTTGTCACACATAAGTTTTGTAACTAAATTTCAAGTTCAAAACAAAACAAAAGTTTAATGTTTTGTATAGAATTTAAAGTTAATTTAAAGTATTTCTATAAATATTTATTAAAACGTTAATTTTAGTAAGATTTATAAAAAAGTAAATTGAGTGTCAATTTAAGGAGGGACAATATTTCTTATTTTTACAAAAATTCAGACTAAAACAAATATAGAGACCAAATTGAATCATTTTGACACGTGACACAAATGTGGAATGACACGTATAAAAAAAATAAAAAAAAAATATTAAAAAAATGAAAATAAATATTAAAAAAAATTAGAAGAAATTCAGAAACTTAAAAAAAAAACAAAAAATTGGCACATTACGTTGACTTTAATACCGTCTAGTCAAATTAATGGTAATGACTAAATTGAATATTTTTTTAGAAAATAAGACTAAATTGAGACAAAAAAAATACTTGAGGACCAAACTGATATTACTTGAGAAATAGAAAGGACTTAAAGAGTAATTTAACCAAGATTTTATTACATTACATGGTTAATCGGCATAAAAAAGAATAACTTTTGATGTAATTTATTATTAGAGGATTATTAAAGTGAGTCAATTTATTTTAAGTAATTAACGTAAAAAGGATTCATTAATTATTTTTATATACTCTAATGTAATTTTTATTATATTTAATACCATTATTTTTCTGTCACGTCTATTAAATAACTATAAGAAATGGATTCTCTCACATTTTTTTTTTCTTTTTATAATTGCCAAGTTTTCTATTTTTTGTATACCCGATTTTTTTTTCTCGCTTATGTGATAGCTTCATTTAAATTTCCTAGTTAATGTCTCAAATTAAAAAAGAAATTATATAAAAACAAAGTATAGAAAAATATATTAAACTAAAAAAAACACAAATATGTAAAATAATAAAAATTATAAAAACAATTCCTTTTTAACTTGAAAAAATGGCATAACAAAAATGTAAACATACAGACCAAGTAAATATAATTGATAACTTATTTAGAAATTTGAACTTTCATATACATAAGTTTGAGGAACATATACTGAGTCATCAAAATAGACAAAACTACGATACGAGCTGTTTTTGTAAATACAAATGATAGCTTCATATAAAAATTGTTCCTTCATCGAAACTACCAATAATCGTCATACAGTATATGACACCAATGAATCATCCTTGTTTTGTTTTCCTGTATGCAGTTTCCCTTTCCTCTGATATGGTTGAAAGTATGAGCAATTCCTTAATAATAGAATTAATTTGGGAGAAAAGAAGAAATGAAGAAACGGCAAAATTTGGTAGTACGTGTAACAACGATACTCAAGAAAATTGTCAACAAATTAAGTTAATAATGATGAATAAAAAGAGGATTTGTGGGAAGGGCAGGTAGTTAATGTGATGCACGTCATTCAGTGTTTAAGAGAAATGTGGGCTCGGAAAGATGCACCTCACTGGCTGTTCGACACATCATATGAATAAATATGAGCCGCTATCAAACTTCCCCATTATTAATTAATTACAATCAATTCATCACATTGTAAAGTTATGTTGATATGGAAAGCTATGTTTCTCACACACAATTTTTTACCATGTATCAATCCCATCAACGTTATTGTGGTCGTGTAGTGAAACTGAAAGACGGCGCTATGAGAATGTGGATGAAATTGAGGAAAGAGGAGGGGAAGATAATGGTAGGATAGATAGATAGATAGATATTGATTGATGCAGGTGGGGTTATGTGGAGGAGAAATGAATAAGCAAGTAAAGTAAAGCAACTTAGGTGTTTGATGTTATGCCTGAATATGGTTTAGGAGAATGCGTGCGTTTGAGATGCATGAAAGATATATGGAGATGGTGAGATTTGGTTGTTGCTTGAAACAAAATCACATAGTGGTGCCAAAAAGGCAAAGGCTACACAGCCAATGGTATGGTATTGTGCCCTTTTAGGCTTTAAAAAGTTTAACCACCAAACACAAAGGGGTGGCTCCTGTTCCTTCAAACTTTCCCAAAGCAGTGCGGCACTCGCAGCTAGAACGTGAACTACTTTAAAAAACAATACTTACTTCTAAAAGAAAAATCAAAGTGTGTTCTGGCAAAGTAAAGACACGTGCGTGGGGGATTTTCGCACGTGAGTGGGGGATAATTAGGTTTTAGCAATGATGAAATGTGGGATTCATGTGACGTCACCAGAAAGAGGAAGAAGGTTGGGATGTCAATTTGTTGAGTTGAAAAAGAAAAGCAAAGTGTTTTGTTTCCCTCTCTCAATTGAGTGTTTGAGTAATGAGTAGTAATTTGGAGACTTAAGGTTTCAGAGCTAAATATATATATATAGGTGTAGCTAGCTACCTAGCTTTGTTGCATTTCTAAGAAGACAATTCCTTCTTTCTCCCATTTTCGTATTCTATATTCCTACTTGCAATCCAAGGAACCCAACAAATTTCACTTATTAATAACCCATCAAACCTTTTTCTAATTATAAAACTAACTTTCATTCAACCTAACCACAGTTAACAATCAAGGGACCATAGTTCAATATTTTTACGTATTTATACTCTCCTTCGTATGTATTATTGTGGAATTCTACTCTTACATATATTAAGGTTGCTTCTATAAATGTCAACCACTTAAGTTCATCCATTTAAACATACACATCAGATAAATATTCAGGTTAGTGACATCAATATTGTTTTCTATGAATTCTCTAACTCTATGGTCACACACAAACATGAAAAAAAAATCATGTGTTTACCACAAAAATTATTCATTTTAATCATGCAAATATGGATCATCAATTACCTGAGACTCAACTTAATTACGGTTGCCTGAAAGTACGCAATAAACCTAAAACAAATTAGAAATTTTTTAATGGAACTGAATTTATATTTTAAAATTTTAATTTATTAGAATTCATTTTCAAGACAATTGAATGGAAATTTTTTATCTAATTTTTCTTTATTAATATGATTTTTTTTTATTTACTGTAGATGCTATTGAACATAATATACACATCTTCAGAAAATTATTAAATGCATAGGCTATTATAAAAAAAATGTTTTTCTTTATACTAGAATGTTTTATATCTTGCGAGATTTTTCCTGTAGTTTTTCTATGAAATTTCACAAAAAATAAGTTTCCACCCGAATTTTTATATACATTTTAAAATTTGCACAAAAATATTTGTAAGAAAAGACCTATGAAGTTTCAAATATTGTAATAATGTAAATTGTTCTTAGTTAAGAGTTAATGTTATGGATGCTAAATAAATTTTTTTTTTGGAAAAATAAATCTTAATATTTTAACGTGACAATATTTTGATAATAAATTTTTAAAGTTAAAAAAAATTTCAAATTAGTTAATGTCTTATAATTTCATTTTGGTAAATGTTTTTGTTGAATATAATTAATGGATTTTTTTTTTTGAACATTTCCTTTTAATAACTCTACTATTAGAACAACGTACATGAAGAAAGAAGCTATTAAAAAGGAGATGTAATGGGATATTTTTTAGGGAAAGATAAATAGATCAAACAATTCATAATATTATCAAGAGTTTCATTTAAAAAATAAAATCTATTTAGTTTTCTGTTAAAAAAATACCATTTATATATAACATAAATGGTCTCTTAAAATATAATTTGTATAGATAATTTTACTTTTTACACTTTAATGTATCTTTACCCATTTCATTATTTATTATTAAACTTAATCATTGTTCTTCATTTGACACTCTCATATGATTAATTTATTTTTATAAGAAAATAAGTTTAGTGTTGGGTTGACAAGTTCATCATCTGATTAAATTTTGTTAATTAGATTGTTTATTCACATGTTACTTTTTTAACGATGAGTAAAATGGGATGAACCCGAAAGACGGTATTAATTATGAACTTCCCACTAAGAATTTCACATATTTATTGTTGTGTTGAAGGAAAATTGCAAATCTTGTTCTTTGTATGCTTGTGTACTTAAAGAAGTACACACTAAGACTTTATATTAGTGTACCTTTTTAAGAGCATGCATTTATATGCTTGCTTAAACTCCTTTATGTCTCCGTAAAACTATAACTACAACTTTATTCGAAAAGAGATAATGAGTACAAAATGTCTTATACCAGTTATGGGGAAGCGGAAAATGAAAATCTCTGAATAATTAGTAACCAATGAGTGAAATTATAAGTGAGGTTATGCTAATATTCGGAGATACCACACCCATACGCCATCTAACTCATTACTATTAAGGGCAAATTCACAAAGTAAGTCATTTCCTTTCGCATGCATTTCAATAAAAATATTAAATAATTATACATGCATCACGTTGGAAAGATATTTTCACCACTTGTTCATTAATAATTTCATTGCCATCCAATTAATTTTGCGGGAGGGTAATATAGGGTTTAATTTATTGGAGTAACAAAACAAATTACACCAATACAAATCTTTTGCCCTTTGGTTCTTCGTTTCTTCAACTAAAGAAAATATTATTAATACAATAACAAATAATCTTATCCATATAGATGTTAAATTTTGACTATAGAAACTTTAATTTTTACAAAGGGTGTATGTATATGTACTCAATCAAAAATCAATTGCTTTAGAAAAAAAAAAACTTCTTCAATTCTGTACTTGTATTTAAAATTTTAATAAATTGTCATGAATACAAATATTATCAGTTTAATATTTATTGCGGTTAACTTTTTTATATAGCGTTAATTTGACCCCTTCGAGTATAATAGTTCATTCATATTTAATTTATATATATATATATATATATATATATTCAAATTTATCTTAATATAAAATCGAATTAAAAATATTACACATATATGAACTAATTTAAGAACATTTATATATTTGAATGAAAAATGTTTGCTCTGAAAAAATAAGAGTTAAATATGTTTTTAATTCTTGAATTTTGATCCAAAATTGAAATCCATCCCTGATCAAATATATTTTGCTTTTTAAACTTTAAAAATGAATGAATATAGTTATTTTAACCCAATTACATTAGTTTTTTTTAGCTGTTGAACGCATTTCTCAACCGATAATGAATTGAGAATGTGTCAAACAGTATAAACAACTTCAATACTAACATGAAGCTCATTTGACACATAAAAAAAGGTTAAAAATACTATATTCATTCATTATTAAAGTTTAGAAACAAAAATGTATCAAAGTTTTGAACATGAACAAATTTCAATTTTGGGTTAAAGTTCAGATACTAAAAACATACTTAGTCCAAAAAATAATGATAGCAAAGATTAAATTGGTAAAATTTATATATAAAAAATAATTTAATAAATAAGTTTTTACTTATAATTATCATCAAAATGGAAATTTGTTATTTATATAATTATATGTTAACTAAAAATTTATAAGTTTAAGAACATGTCTCTCAATCATAGAAGTAGAGCGGATCTTTTACATGACAAGGGAACCTCGGTTCCCCAAAGTTTTTTTGAAGCAATTTGTTTTGCTTTTACATGTGATAAATTTATTTATGTACTACTAAATGATGATAAATTATTATTTTTTAAATAAATGAGAAGTAATAGTCATTTTTTTTTAAATTCTATTATCATGTGTGCTTGTTTGTAATAGATGAAATAAATATAAAAAATAATTATATATAAAAAATCTAATTTAACATACGTAGATTTTTTTTTTCCAAATTCCACCGTGGAATAGAATTACTTAAAACTTAAGTTTTCTTCTTGTTCTTTCACTAACAGCCCATGTCAGAGGAAATATGCTCCAATTCAAAGGAAGAGAAATATTAAAGCTTAATTATGCATCCATTATATTCATTGTAAAGAGCACATTGAAATGAAGAAGAAAAAATAGTAAATATGCTTATTTCTTTTGATTAGGTTGGCAAAAAATGGTTTAACTATATATAGGGTTGAAAATATTTCATTAGTTTAGCCAAAGTTAGTTTATTATGATTTAGAGATTTTGTGAAAGGAACTGTTTAGTACGTTGTGTCTGGAAAAGTCAAAGTCTCCCTTTTTACATACTCCAATACATGCAATGCTTGGTATATAAAAGAACAACAGTGCTGCCTAATTTTTATAATAAATAGGAAAAGCTCATGTCTTTTGGGACATACGATGCCTATGAATATGTAATATTGTGAAGAGTGCAAGATTTATAGGCCTTTGGTACAATTTATTACAATTTATGATTTTGTAGAAAATAAACCATACCACAGATGTTGATTTATTAATATATAATTAATAGATTGCATGTCTTACCTTTCATCATCCTACGCAATTATTTTAAAACGAACTAACCTTCTACGTTGATGGAGAGATAGTCCTGTACACCTTTTTTACTGCAAACCATACCACTGCAAAAACTTTTTTCATGTATACACCAAAAAGATAAAATCTGCAATTTTAAATATACTAGTGTTTAAAACAAAAGGGGAAACCAGATAGAAAATGAATGAAAGGTTAAGGAATATTCTTAAAGATATTTTGGTTGAAGAAAATTTTCAAATATGTTGTCATTGAAGAATAATATTTAAAAATATTCTCTTTGAAAATATACTGTAATTTATATAATAATGAGAGAAAATATGAATTGTTATGAGTGTTAAGAAGAGGAGATAATGATTTATTGTAGATGTGGGTTCATTGAATGAATAAGTAGCATAGCATTGATTTTCCGTAGAGGTGAATGAGGGTGAGAAGTTAAAGTTAACACTTAACACCATTCTAAGATGATAATTAAATGCAAGTAAGAGAAGGCGAAACATAAGAAACATCAGTAAAAATGAAAGGGTTCATGAAAAGGGAAAATAATGAACATGGCTGTGAGTGACAGCGCCAAACCTCCTTAAAGCGGTTATGGGTGCTTTTCAGAAACTATGTCTCCCACACAATTAAACCTAACTTGTCTGTTTTGCCCATCCAATGGCACGTGCCATCCATCCACTTTCTTTACCCTTCCCCATTTATCAATATCTCTCTCTTCCCCCTATCTTACATCACTCCTCATATTAATTCATGAATTAGTACTAAATCAAATACCCGAAATACCCTTACACCTTCTCTGCCTCTTCACCCCATCGGCAATCATTTTTCAGGGCTTTATTGTCATTCCAACGCATAAAAAAGATGGGGTAGTTTGGATCATTGAGATGACTTTGTACTCACCTTATCTTTATTTTATTCCGTAGTTTGCGTTCGTTTCCAAAGGACGTATTCAAATGACAATAAAATCCAACATTTGTTCCTCCTATTATCAACATTTCACAAAATATATACAACTCAAATATTCCAATATTATTTATCCCCATCTCTGTTGTACTGCAACCTGAGTTTAAACAAAAACAAAATTTAAGAAACACCGATAAATATGTAAGAAGTTGGTTATGATTTATAATTCCATGAACTTCTGTTCTTTTCTTACGAGCTGGCTTCAATATCTAGTATACTAATTGTGTAGAGTTGATGATAAGGGCATTGTGGTAATTTAAGAATATGAATATTTTGTTTGGCTTGCAATTTATTACCACATATGTTAATTTTGTGTGATATGGAATAAAAGAAAATATAAAAAGGCATTATTGGTAGGGGGAAATACTAAAGGAGGAGGTGAAAGTTCGAAGAAGAGGAAGAACAGCGACCGCTTCTCTTTCCTCTCTCTCTCACACAACCCAAACACTGCGTTTATTTGAGACAGATATGTGAGTCCCCCCAAAGCCTCCATTTTCAATTTTATATATTGTGTGCAACTTCCATCTTTCATTTTCCACAAGGTGATTGCAAAAACACTCACTGCAAAGAGCAACAAAGAGAAAGTAAAGGAGCGAAAGAGAAAGAAAGAGACGACAGAAGACAGAGCGACAACACAGAGAGAGAAAGAGAGAGAGAGAGAGAGAGAGAGAAAGAGAGCGTGTAGTGTGTGTGTATATGTATGAGAGTGTCCCTCAGATAGGTAGATAGAGAGAGAGTGGAGGAATTCAAGAAGCTTTCAATACCACAGAAGGGAAAACGATGTCTGAGAGCTTCACATCCTTTCATACCCTTCACCTCTAAGAGGTACATATATGTGTATCTAGACATATATATGTGTATATATTATATATATACAAGAGATGATGAACAAAGGTGAAAGTGATGATGAAATGAAAATTACCATTTAGGTGAGAAGAACATGAGAGGAGCCTATATAAACCCATTTTCCTTCTCTTTTCTCTTTCCATTTTATTATCTCTATATGGTTTCTGTATAATTGACCTCAGTTAGATGATGTGGTTGATTGTTTTTGTTCTCATTCTCAGATTCGTTTATTCCAGCACGATCCTTGATCAATTCGATTAGTGACAAGGCGAAGGCGAGGGAGAGGATGATGATAAAGATGATGAGTAAGATCTTAGCATGGGAATAGCAACACCCTCTTCTTCCCTTCCTTCTATTATTTCTCACCCCAAGACACACCAGCAACACCATTCCAATTCTATGTCCCAAGACTACGGCCATCACCAAGGAATCTTCAGCTTCCCGAATGGGTTCCAGAGATCGGCTACAACCATGAGTCACCAAGACCCTCACCAACAACAACAGCAGCACCAGCAGATTCGTAGGGACAAAGTGAGGGTGCAAGGCTTCGAGCCACAACAAACTTTGGTCCCCATAGAGGAAGACGAACCGGGAAGCCTCCCTGTGTACGAAACCGCGGGTATGTTATCGGAGATGTTCACTTTCCCTCCCGGCGCCGCCACGGAATTATTGGAGCAACAGCAACAACAGGCACAGCAGCAACAATCAATGACGACGACGTTTCGATCGTCGGCAAGAGCAGTGGGCAGTGGTGGCAGCGAGTGGTACGGAAACAGACAAGGGATGCTAACCGGGTTGGGACCGTTGGGAGATTCCAAGAATCATCATCATCATGGCAGTGTGAATAGCCGTGACAGTAGCAGCAGCAGCATAGTTCAGCATCAACATCATCATCATCACCACAACCACCATCATCAGCATCAGATGTCAAGCATTAATGCAGACTCAGCAGCTGCCATGCAGCTTTTTCTCATGAACCCGCAAAGCACCAGATCCCCTTCTCCCCCTCCGCCTCCTTCTTCCACTCTCCACATGTTACTTCCCACGTTTCCTCCGGGCTCAGGAGGGTCTTTTGGTCAATTCACGTGGCTCCCTGACACTGCTCAAGATGGAGGAGGACCCAGTACGGTTGTGGAAGGCCCCGGTCACGGCCAAGGTCTTTCCTTATCCTTGTCCTCCTCCTTAGAAGCTGCGAAAGCGGAGGAACTTAGGATGGGGGATAGTGGGTTTTTGTATTACAATCAAGCTAGTGGAGGACCCTCTTCCTATAAGAGTGCTCTTGGGGGTCATCACCACCAAGCATTGTTGGGACAGACCCACCAGGGGCATGTTGGCTTTGCGCCATCATCCTCCACATCATCCTTAGGTGTTGTCAACGCCTTGAGGAATTCCAAGTATATTAAGGCTGCTCAGGAATTGCTTGAAGAGTTTTGCAGTGTTGGGAGGGGCCAGTTCAAGAAGAACAAGTTCAATAGGCAACTCTCAAACCCTAGCTCCAATCTTGGAGCTAGTGGCGGCGGTGGCGGCGGTGCTTCCTCGTCTTTATCAAAGGATGTTCCTCCTTTGTCAGCAGCTGATAGGATTGAGCATCAAAGGAGGAAGGTCAAACTTCTAACAATGCTTGACGAGGCATGTAATCTTTCTCTCTCTCTCTCTATCTCTCTCTCTACCTCTGAATTCTTCTCACCTTCTCTCATTCTTCTAGAGTCAAGGTCTTCCAATTTAATTATTTTCTTAGTCCAATAATAAAACACAGTTCTCCAGCGAGTATCTAAAATTCAAGAAAATGAAAAGCCGGCTGGTATAGTAGGGTTCCACTCCTTAGGATCAGTTGGTGGGGATTTGATCCTTATTTTAATCCTTACTCGATTTTTTAATCTCGCGATTCGATTGGTGGGAAGATCTTAGAGTCTTTTCAGATTTATTTTAACAAAAGAAAAAAAAAATATTGTTTGGTGAAAGTGCGAAACCGGGACACTACCATTATAGGAGAATACGTCCATCAAGAAGCGACGTTTCTTCTGATTATTAAGACTCACCAAACAGATGGAAGGCAATCACCAATCATATATATTATTGCATAGCAAGTTGTTAGAAACACCACTGCTCCTTCAGATCCTTACCCATCTTAGTAATATTGCAGTGAAACCCATTTGTTCACATCTCAGATGACCGGGTATATATATATCGGGAGAACAGTCTTTTCTTTTTCTATCCCTCTTCCAATTCAATTTCTCTATAAAATGAAACACGCCCGAGCACATTCTTCATTCGCATTGACCGTACTGTGCACAACAAGTACTCCTCCATAGCCTTTTTTTATTAAGTAAGAAAAAGTGATGTATATGTATATCCCTCACACACGTGTGTTTTTGTTTCACTATTTGCATGAGTGAATTAACTTCCATATATCGTATTCTTAATTAAACCATACATGTACCCATTTCTTTCCTTAATTAATGCTGGTTAGTTCACCCAGCTTTTCACAAACCGCACAATGAATATGATATGAGTAATGAGATGGAACATCATGCATTTACTGTTACAGGTGATTTTTTCAGCACTGCATCCTACCAATTAATAGCGATACCATAATTCATTAATATCATCTTTTTGACATTGTAAAATGTTGTTGTTGCGGTTTTGCAGGTAGATCGGAGATACAGCCACTACTGCGAGCAAATGCACATGGTGGTGAACTCGTTTGACATGGTGATGGGTTTTGGTGCTGCTGTGCCATACACAGCACTTGCGCAGAAAGCAATGTCTCGTCACTTTAGGTGTCTAAAGGATGCCATAACAGCGCAACTGAAGCATAGTTGTGAGCTGTTGGGAGAGAAAGATGGGGCAGGGAACTCAGGGTTGACCAAAGGAGAGACCCCAAGGCTGAAGATGCTTGAACAAAGTCTGAGACAGCAAAGAGCGTTTCACCAAATGGGGATGATGGAACAGGAAGCTTGGAGACCCCAGAGAGGGTTGCCAGAACGATCTGTCAACATTTTGAGAGCCTGGCTTTTCGAGCATTTCCTTCATCCGTACGTTGTTTCGTTTTCTCTCCTTCATTATTACTTACATATGTAAAACCAGTCATTCTTAAAATTGGCATCAGCATGTTCATGTTTGGTTGTCTACATTTTTTTTAACCTACGGGGTAAATTTCAAACGACGAAAATGTGATTTAGGGCTGGACTTAAGTGTAGAAATAAAAGGGTTTTATGAGATGAAAGAAAGTTGATTTGTGGTGTAATTTCAGAGTTGGATATAATTAGCGGTGAAATGTGGTATGTTAGAGTTAGGAGAGGAGAAAAGGCAGTTAATGATTGCGAGACTGTGAAGGAGAGGGACAGTGAGACATAATGAGATTTAATTTAAAAATGTGAAAAAGCATAACACACAAGACGATAGATACCGCGATCCATAACAGGAAAAAAGTAGCAGGGCTTCCGTTAATTAACAAAGAGGGAAAAAAGAGTCGCAGAGGGAAAGACCGAAAGAGGGAATCTAAAAGCCATTATGCATAGGATCGTTTACAACAGTCATTAATAGTGCAGAGTCCTTGGGATGCATGTAGCTGGACAGCCAAAAGCTGTAAAGATAGAAAGATAGATACATGCATGATTTAGCGTTGTTTGTTATTGTATTTATATGATTTAGCGTTGGAATAATTAAAATTTTGAGATGGGATTATTATGAGCAGAAGTGAAAAGAGGTAATGCAGTAAAGATGGGTAAGTGGGATAAAGAAAGTAGAGAGAGTAGTGGTCAGTGTGTACAGCGATCTACTTTACTTCTGCAATGGCAGCTAGGACGTAGATCTTTCTTTGTTTCTCTTAGATTCTCACGCCCACGAAGGGACAGAAAGAAAGGTTTCATACTCAGCTAAGGGTACAGAAAGCTGGGTGTCTCTTTATACGGTTAAGGCAAGGACTCTGATGTCATTTTCTGGTCTCTTTCTCAGGTACCCAAGCGATGCAGATAAGCATCTGTTGGCACGACAGACTGGGCTATCGAGAAATCAGGTTCGTCCCCTCCACTCTTAGCTTTCCACAATAGAAAGAGAAAGAGACAATTTTTTGTGTAGTCTACCACACCACAGTAATAATAATTAATTACATGCACGGACCACATACATCATAACAATAATATGAAGAAAAGGAAAAACAATGGATGAGATGAGATCAACCAGAAGGGACCAGCAGTAAGTTCAGATGCAACTTACATCGTTTTGGGCTTTCTTTCTGTGTTTCCCTTCTTCATTTTTCTTCCCTTTAGAGAAAGACAAACGCCAATGTCGCTTCAATTCTTTCCTAGTTTCCTCTCTCCACTTTAACATGTTTTTTCTTCTTTTCTTCCACCAAAGGGTTTGGTACAGTTATTATTTGTGCCATATTTAATGAAACTGGCTTATACCATTTCCTTAAAAAACAACCATATTACAAAAATTCCATTTTCTGATTTTTTTTTAAATTTACTTTGGATTCTTTTGCTTGGTGGCATAAATTCTGAAATTAAGATGTTCCTTGGTGACATAAATTCTGAAATTGAAAGAGCAGGCATAAGTACAGAGGCAATAAGACATGGAAATTTTGCTGTTTCTTGTCATTTTAAAACAAAAAAAAAGATCAAAGTATAGTGTTTTAGAATCTCCTGCCTCTCCCTGTCACTCATTTTCTCTCTCATATCAATTGGCTTCACTTCTCCCAACTACACAATGGGGACCATAAATAAGGGAAATAAATAATCTTTGGGAAATATCATAATCTCCTTGTGGTAAATTCCTTACAAGTTTATGCTTCTATACTCGGCCAATTAATGCCAATCTTACGTAGTCACGCATCTTTGTCTGCCAATTTCACAATCTCAGTTTACTTTTCTTCACTTACACATAATCAGCTAGTTTAGAATGCCATACTCTCGTAAGATAAGTCCTGCTCTTAATTTTGGCACGTTCTATCTGAATCATTTAATGTCTTTTGTACAAAAAAAATGTCAGAGACGTAAGACATAACAAAACTATGCCTCCACGCCCTCAACAATCATATACATATGGTATCCATATTTTTCATTAAACAGTACCTCCTCCTTCATGGATTTTGTACATCTGCGATTCTGCATCAACAGTGTACCTTGTATTTTCCCTGAACAACCAAAATCCAAAGGAAAAAGCTACTGCAACAATTTAGCACACATCTAATTAGGGGGAAAGAAAAACATGGTGTATAGTATATAACTTCCTACCTGTTTCATGGTTGCCTGCACCCTCTAAGAGTCAGTGAGATGAGGTAGGACACAGTCTGAAGTCTATTGTCCCTAGCTTCTAACTACAATCTGCTGAGAAATAGCTTTGCCTCCTAGATTATATCCTACATATAATTACATTATCATTCACAAATGTTATTCCGCTGTCCTATATGTCACTTCACTCACAACATATTTCATGGCCTAATTACAATTTATCATGGAGGGACAAACGGTAATGAGTCAGAAAGAAAGCAATCTTTTTTGTTTCCTTTTTCTGGTTTCTCAGACCCGATAATATTTTTTCAATCATTAAACTGGATATTATATATGTATCTTTTATTTTTCTGCTCTCTCTCTTTTTATTTCTTTCTTCTGTCTAAAGATGTGCACACTAAACACTTTGATAAGAGAAACTCGACAGTGAAGATTTATCAACCTTTGTAGAAATGTAAAACTGATCAAGGTCAATATCATATGCATAGTTGAGGTTTTCCATGCCATATATATCGTACCCTTATCTAACGTTAATCAACCCCAAGTGTGTCAAGCGCATGGATATATATTTCTATATTTTAATGAGTGTGTATATAAATATTATGCATGCCGGAACTTTCTTTTCTTTTTTAATATATGTTGTTTAGTTATTTATGCGCCACATGTTACATTATAGTTATACCAATAGATAAAATATTTCATCATCAATTGAACAAGTACATAGGTATTTGTCTAATACAACTAGTTATTTAATAATTTTATTACAGTTAGTGGGTCAAAAGATACGTACAATTTTAAGAATAAAAATAGTCTCCTTTTCATCCATCACAAAATGACAAACTTATGAAAGACATGTCATGTGCGTATACATGCATACACATGCATAGTAATTAACATGGCATGATGCAGTAAATTGGAGCAGTAATGATAGTGGTATATGGGGTTGTTTGTGTTAAGGTGGTGGATGGATTAAACGTGTCACACTTGTGTGCAGGTATCAAACTGGTTCATTAATGCAAGGGTTCGATTGTGGAAACCCATGGTAGAAGACATGTACCAACAAGAACTCAAGGAAGCTGAAGGGGCAGAAGAGGAAAGAGAGAGGAACCAAAGCAGCAGCAATAACAGTGGCCACCAACTGGCACAAACCCCAACGCCCTCCACCACGGCATCGACAGCAACAGCGCCACCACCGCCTCCAACAACATCGACAGCGACGACACCACCAACAGCCAAAAGATCCGACACCGAAAGCGACCCTTCACTCGCCCCAATAAATAACAACAGGCCACAGGGAGCCTTCTCGGAAACACAACCCAACTCCTCCTCCACCGCCACCGCCTCTGAGGTGGCGCCGCCCTCGGAGCTTCCCCGGTCGATGGGGGCTGATGACTCCTGCCGGCACGGTAGCCTCGTTGCGACGGAGTTTGGGACTGGTCCCGGCGCTTCTGACATTGGTTCGACACTGATTAGGTTTGGGACCACCGCAGGTGACGTGTCACTGACACTAGGGCTACGCCACGCCGGGAACATGCCGGAGAAAACTCCGTTCTCCGTTAGGGACTTTGGAGGCATTTAAACTTAATCAATCCCCTCTATTACTTCACATGATCATAAAGATAATAATGATACGTATAGGAGGTTGCTTTATTATTACTATTTTATTTTTACTTTTATTATTATAATAATATGATTATTATGATATGATATATCAAAAGAAACCATTTTTCAGAATCTCTTTGATGCTCGTTCCTCCTCTTGAAGACGCATTTTTATGGAAGATGGAAATAGAAAAGATAAATGTGTAGGCTCTTGTGTTTTCTGAGTGTATAGTAGTTTTTGTATCTTAATTTGATAGGAGTTGATCTAATTAATCCAGTAACTTATGCTCACTCTCATCTCGCATAGGCTACTTGATCTTTTGTAACTTAATTTTGTAAAGACTTTATCTAATTAATTTTTTATAACTTTTTAAGAATATATTCATGGGAAAAATCATTTAAAGGAGTAAAACTAATATATATCTACTGGCGTACACACAGGTGTGATAAGGCACTGTCGCGTTTGTGTATATACATTTTTTAAATATGAATTATAGTATTTTAGTAGATGATAATAATGTACTTTTATTAAGTTAATATATAAAATAAATTTATATTTATTAAAAATGAAATAAAATGTTAAAAATAGAGTGAAATGAATAGAAAAATTAATTGTTGTGAATAAAAAAAAGATAAAAAGATAAACAGTTTATAAAAAATAGGTAAGAATAACCGTTAATTTTAAAAAATTTAATAAACAATTATATTGTAAAAGATAAAATTGGTATTATGAAATGTAGACACGAAAGAGGGAATCCTCTTTATATATTGTTATAGATATACAGAAACTGTATTTTACTTTTTTTCCTATTATATGATATATTATTATTATTCTTGGTTATTAAATATTATGGAACTAAACTAAGTATGTTTGGCTAGAAATTGATTTCATAAATGGTTCACGGAGAAGATATATGGAGATTTCATAAATTGTTAATACTCAAATGGTAATTTGCGTCACTTAATTTATATCTGAAAATAAAAAGGTCAACATAAAAAAAAAAAAAAAAAGTGTGGTTCCATTCTTGTAAATAAGAGGACTTGATTTATGTCAAACATCTTTTGTCTAATGTAAAGTAGATAATTTATGTTATTTGTCTAATTGAAATCTAACAATGATTCTCATTTTGATTCATTCCTATTACCAAATAAAAAATAAAAAATAAAAAACTACAATAAAATGGATATTTTTTAACTTTAGTTTAGGGTGTTGCATTTTATTTTTTAACTTTAGTTTAGGGTGTTGCGTATCAAGTTGATTGTATCTTTGTTTCATATTGGTGATATAGTGTCCAATGTAAATTTATGTCAAACAGGTCTAATGTAAATTGAATTTATGTATTCTAATATTTTCAAAGAAAAATCATTGTACAAACTTTTGGATTAAAAAATAAGATTCCATATAAATTGTGTGATTGTATGGCAAGGAGTACTCTTGTTTTTTTTTTTTTTTTTTATTTTTTTTTTTTTTTTCTTAATATATTTCAACTTTTTATGTTTAAAGTTATTTACTTCTAACAAGAAAAAATAATTCACATTTACAATAAGAGAATTTAAACAAATTGGGGTAGTAGAGACGTTATATAGACTCATTTTTGTTATTTTTTAAGAGTTTTAATTGGTAACTACTTTTTTTATACATAATTATTTTTTATAAAATTATAAAATTTATAAAATATTCAGTAAAAAAATTGGTAACAATTTCTTGTAAATTAAATATTTTTCACAAAAAAAATTAAAACAAAATTGATTATATATATATATATATATATATATATATATATATATATATATATATATATTAATTAGTAGTATTCATACAAGTCTTCTAAAATATATTAACCTATATTTGCGTACAAATATCCTTTTAAATTAAATAACAATGATTTGTTGTTATGATGAAATTAAATAAATTTTTTTATTATATATATTGACATCTTTGTTTCTAATTACTTATCCTGATAATTTTTATTAATTTGAAAACCTATTATAACTGCATTTGATAAGAGACTAGATATTTATATATTTAATAAATAGCTCAACTTGGAAGTTCGAATATTATGTTATAGTGTTAGATAATTGTGTAGTTAGGGTTTATTTTAAATTTTTATAAGTTTGTAATAACCCTCTTTTAAATAAATATTATAGTTATAGTTTAGTGAAAGTGTTAAATTTAATATCAGAGTGTTATATTTTAGGATAATCAAAGAAAAAAAGAGTTTATTACTCTTCTATGTACAATTATAAATTATTAGCTCAGTTAAAAACTAGTTAAAACATTTAGGTTAAATAAAGTTTAAATATATGATAATTTTGAGATTAAGTCTCTAGAATTTGTCTATGTCTATTTATGAATAAAATAAATATACTTTTCAATAGAGTATTAATTCTTTATGATTTATGAGATTGAGTTTTATAATTTTATAATTTTATAATTTTATAATTTTATAATTTTATAATTTTATAATTTTATAATTTTATAATTTTATAATTTTATAATTTTATAATTTTATAATTTTATAATTTTATAATTTTA
>Ga0214544_1007842_pt1 | contig 18368 bp, 8 predicted proteins | sample CNSS3metaG_FD_160074 | JGI IMG/M metagenome (GOLD analysis project Ga0214544, IMG submission 160074) | Root nodule microbial communities from cowpea collected in UCLA plant growth center, Los Angeles, California, USA - CNSS3 | ecosystem: Host-associated > Plants > Roots > Nodule | place: USA... | reverse complement strand
ACCTAGTCAAAGGTTAACAAGTCTACTAAGGTTGATTTCAACTAAGTCAACTTAGGGAACTTCAAACATAATAAAAATAATGAACATGGATGAAGGATTAGTGAACTTCCTTTCTAAACATGCTTAGTCTTCTTAAGCATATGCCTCCATCCTTGGTTGGGGTCAATCCTTCATCAGTTTGCTAGTTAATCCTTTTTCATGTTTTTGTATTTGCTAAAGGACTCCTATGAATTCCTATTTAAAGGGTGCTCCTTGTCTTGTAAAAGGGTTGATCATTTTGTTATAAACTATGTACATTCAACCACCAATTTTCGTGAGCTCTCATTCCTTGAAGTGAACTTTGTACATTCAACCACCAATATATAATATTTTACAAAAATTATCAATTATTTATTTTGTTTATATATATATATATATATATATCGCATAACATTAATTATCATGTTGAGCCTCGAATTTGCTTGATAATTAAAATTTCAAAATTCTCATTAATTATCATGTTGAGTCAAGTGAATAAAAAATAATAGTATAAAGGAACTAATAATTGATTAAGCTGAACTAGTAATATATAAAATAAAATAAAGAAAAAAAAACGTTAGGTGAAAGGAAAAAGACCCATGTTTGTTTTTGTTTGCATTACTCTTTTTGAACCTCTTTTCTGATATTTGCAGCTTTAAGCTTCATATGACCAAACTACTTTGCACACCCCTGTTTCTAATGTTTTGGACCTTCGTTCTTTTACTTTGTGCGCCCTCTGTTTTAGTGTTTGCACTCCTCTAACAATCATCAAAAATTTAGTTTCTTCACACCCGTGTTATGGTATTCATGCCTCTACTTTCATGTTACTTGATGATTCATTTCTTTTGTATAAAATAATTATCTCGCTTGATAATAATTATTTTCATAATTTTAATTATTATGTCGAGTCCCGAACTTGCTTGATAATGATTTTTCATAACTTTAATTATCATGTCGAGTCCTAGACTCGCTTGATAATGATTATTTTTCATAATTTTAATTATAATGTCGAGTTCCAGACTTGCTTGATAATCATTTTCCATAACTTTAATTATCATGTCGAGTCTCGGACTCGCTTGATAATAACTATTTTTCATAATTTAAATTATCATGTCAAGCCACAAACTTGCTTGATAATCATTTTTCATAACTTAAATTATCATGTCGAGTCTCAGACTCGCTTGATAATCATTATTTTTAATAACATTAATTATCATATCGAGTCTCGGACTCACTTGATAATCATAATTTTTCATAATTTTAATTATCATGTCGAGTCCCGGACTTGCTTGATAACCATTATTTCCATAACATTAATTATCATGTCGAGTCTCGTACTCGCTTGATAATCATTAGTTTTTATACTTTTTAATTATCTTTTTGGGTCCCTGACTAGCTTGATAACTACATTTTACAACATACAAAACTTCTCTAATACAATTTTAGTTTACAAACCCTTCCATCTTTTTCAAACAATTTTTTTTATTCTATTCTAGAACTATGTGATCCCTGATTTTCCATTCTAAATGGAAATACATAGGAGCAAGGCCAAGTCTTTGTCGGGTTTGCCTTAAAAAAATTAAAATATTTTCAAAATCATTTTCCATAGTCTTTTATTTAGAACTACGTGATCCCTGATTTTCCATTCTAAATGGAAATATGTAGGAGTAAGGCCAAGTCTTTGTGGGGTTTGTCTTAAAAAAAATTAAAATATTTTCAAAATCATTTTTCGTAGTCTTTTATTTAGAACTACATGATCCTTGATTTTCCATTCTAAATGGAAATACGTAGGAGCAAGGCCAAGTCTTTGTCGGGTTCGTCTTAAAAAAATTAAAATATTTTCAAAATCATTTTTCGTAGTCTTTTACTTAAAACTATGTGATCCTTGATTTTCCATTCTAAATGGAAATACGTAGGAGCGAGGCCAAGTCCTTGTCGGGTTCACTTCCCAAAAATTTAAAATCTTTATAAAGAACTACGTAACCCTCATTCTCCATTGCGAATGGAGATACGTAGGAGCAAGGTCAATCCTTGGCGGGCCCAAATAAAAATTTCAATATTATTTTCTTTAATATTTGGTATTTTTTTATTTGTTTGATTTGTTTGATTTTTTTAATTTTATTTATTTACTTATTTATTTTATTTTATTTTATTTTATTTTTTTAGGGAAACCAAATATTTTTAAAAATTACATTAATATTGTACACTTAATTAAAAGGAGCCGTCTTTGGATGGGTGTTGTGGAGTGCTAATAACTTCTCCACACGTAACCGACTCCCGAACCCAAACTTGGTTTGGAAGACTATTTCTTTTTAAGGTTTTTCTATAGTTTTCCTTAATAAATTATGGTGGCGACTCCTCTGTATTTTAAAATAATTTTTTCGCCGTCTCGTTGTGGCCCTGGTTGCGACATATATCAATTTTAAAATTTTAATTATTAATTACTTTTGTAAAAATAATTTCCAAAGCCATATTTTTACATCATTTTCATAATTAAGTTGAAAAATAAATAGCGGACATAATTGTAATCTTGATATCACCCTCAAACCACGGCATAACAGAGATAATTTAAAAATAGAGGAATTTCCCTCTTCCTTCCCCTCTCTCTCCCTCAAGGTTGATTGGAAGGAGATGGAGAGGATGACATCAAGTGGATTATAGTGTGAAGTTTGTGTTGTTCACTTTAAGTGGATTCAAGGTGAAAGTGGGTGGATTTAGAGTAAAGTTTGTTAAAGTTTATGAGTGAGTTGTTGGATGTGATAGATTAAAAATTATATTTAAATCAATGAAAAACAAGATTACCTAATCATCCATTATTTTAAAAATAATTACAAATTATCATGATATAAGTTTGATTTATTGTAGAAAAAATATTAAAATGTAAAAATTGAAAGTAACATATTTTAAGAACAAAATATTTATAAAATAACACAATAAAAAAATTTATAATTTATAATTACTTTTTAAGCCTTATTTTATAACAATTTTCAAATTTTCGTTATAAATTATATAGATTAAAAATTATATTTAAATAAAAAAAAAAACAAGATTGTCATGTATTTTAAATATGATTAAAAATTATGATTATATAAGTTTGATTTGTTGTAGAAACAATATTAATATGTATAAATGAATTCAAGTGAATTAAAGGTCAAAGTTATTTGATTTAGAGTAAAGTTTGTTGAAGTTTATGAGTGATTTGATGGATGTGATAGATTAAAAATTATTTTTAAATCAAGAAAAAACATGATTACCAAATTGTCCTTTATTTTAAATATGATTAAAAATTATCACTATATAAGTTTTATTTGTTGTAGTAAAAATATTAATATGTATAAATGAAAGTAACATATTTTATTAAAAAAATATTTATAAAATAATGTAATAAAAACTTTTATAATTAATAATTTCTTTCTAAACCTTATTTTAGAACAATTTTAAAATTTTATGTATCAATTATTGTTGAAAAATAATTTTAAAAGCCATATTTTTACATCATTTTCATGATTAAGCTGAAAAATAAATGGCGGACATAATTGTAATCTTAATATCACCCTCAAACCATGGCATAACAGAAATGATTAAAAAATAGAACAATTTCCTTCTTCCTTCCCCTCTCTCCCTTCAAGGTTGATTGGAGGGAGAGGGCGAGGATGACATCAAGTGGATTATAGTGTGAAGTTTATCTTCTTCACTTTAAGTGGATTAAAGGTGAAAGTGGGTGGATTTAGAGTAAAATATGTTAAAGTTTATGAGTGATTTGTTGGATGTGATAAATTAAAAATTATAATTAAATCAAGGAAAAACAAGATTACCAAATTGTCCATTATTTTAAAAATAATTAAAAATTATCATTATATAAGTTTGATTTGTCGTAAAAAAATATTAAAATGTATAAATGAAAGTAACATATTTTAATAAAAAAATATTTATAAAATAATGTAATAAAAAAATTTATAATTAATAATTACTTTTTAAACATTATTTTTTAACAATTTTCAAATTTTCTTTATAAATTATTTTTACAAAAATAATTTCAAAAGCAATATTTTTACATCATTTTCATAATTAAGTTGAAAAGTAATTGTGGACATAATTGTAATCTTGATATCACCCTCAAACCATTGGATAACATTAGCTTATTCAAAAATAGAGGAATTTTGATCTTTTTTCCCCTCTTTCGCTCAACGTTTATTGGAGGGAGAGCGAGAGGATGAATTCAAGTGGATTAGAGTGTGAAGCTTGTCTTGTTCACTTTAAGGGGATTAAAGGTGGAAGTGAGTGGATTTAGAGTAAACTTTGTTGAAGTTTGTGAGTGATTTGATCGATGTGATAGATTAAAAATTATATTTAAATCAAGAAAAAACAAGATTATCCTTTATTTTAAGTATGATTAAAAATTATGATTATATAAGTTTGATTTGTTGTAGAAAAAATATTAATATGTATAAATGAAAATAACATATTTTATTGAAATAATATTTATAAAATAATGTAATAAAAAAATTATAATTAATAATTATTTTTAAACCCTATTTCGTAACAATTTTCAAATTTTCGTTATTAATTATTTTTGTAAAAATAATTTCAAATGTCATATTTTTACATCATTTTCATAATTAACTTGAAACATATGCGGATATAATTGTAATCTTGATATCAGATTCAAACCATTGAATAACATAAGATGATTGAAAAAATAGAGGAATTTCCCTCCTCCTTCCCCTTTCTCTCACTCCTTCAACGTTGATTGGAAGGAGAGGGAGAACATGAATTCAGGTGGATTAGAGTGTGAAGCTTGTCTTGTTCACTTGAAGGGGATTAATGGTGAAAGTGAGTGCATTTAGTGTAAATTTGTTGAAGTTTGTGAGTAATTTGATGGATGTGATAGATTAAAAACTATATTTAAATCAAGAAAAAACAGAATTTTCCTTTATTTTAAATATATTTAAAAATTATCATTTATAAGGTGGATTTGTTGTAGAAAAAAATATTAATATGTATAAATGAAAATAACATATTTTATTAGAAAAAATATTTAGAAAATAATGTAATAAAAAAATTTATAATTAAGAATTACTTTTTAAACCTTATTTTACCTCAATTTTAAAATATTTGTAATGAAAGTAACATATTTTAATAAGAAAATATTTATAAAATAATGTAATAAAAAATTTTATAATTTATAATTACTTTTTAAACCTTATATTATAAATATCTTCAAATGTAGTTAATACTTATTTTTGTATAAATAAGTTCGAATGTCATTTTTTTACATCATTTTCATAATTAAGTTGAAAAATAAATTGCAGACATAATTGTAATATTGAAATCACCTTCAAACCATTGCATAACATAGATGATAGAAAAATAGAGGAATTTACTTCTTCCTTCCACTCTCTATCCCTCAACGCTAATTGGAGAGAGAAAGATAGGATGAATTCAAGGGGATTATAGTGTGAAGCTTGTCTTGTTCACTTTAAGTTCATTAAAGGTGAAAGGGGGTGGATTTAGAGTAAAGTTTAATAAAGTTTGTGAGTGATTTGATGGATCTGATAAATTAAAAATTATATTTAAATTAAGGAAAAACAAGATTACCAAATTGTCCTTTATTTTAAATATGATTAAAAATTATCATTACACAAGTTTGATTTGTTGTAGAAAAAATAATAATATGTATAAATGAAAATAACATATTTTATTAAAAAATATTTATAAAATAATGTAATAAAAAATTTTATAATTTATAATTACTTTTTAAACCTTATTTTATAAAATTTTAAATATTTCGTTATTAATTATTTTTTGTAAAAATAATTTCAAAAGCCATATTTTTACATCATTTCATAATTAAGCTGAAAAATAAATTGCGAAGATAATTGTAATTTTGATATCACCCTCCAACCATGACATAACAAAGATGATTTAAAAATAGACGATTTTCCCTCTTCCTCCCTCAAAGTTGATTGGAGGGAGAGGGAGAGTATGACATCAAGTGGATTACTGTGTGAAGTTTGTATTGTTCTCCTTAAGTGGATTAGAGGTGAAAGTGGGTGGATTTAGAGTAAAGTTTGTTAAAGTTGATGAGTGATTTATTTGATGTGATAGATTAAAAATTATATTTAAATCAAAGAAAAACAAGATGATCAAATTGTCCTTTATTTTAAAAATAATTAAAATTTATGATCATATACGTTTGATTTGTCGTAGAAAAAAATATTAAAATGTATAATTAAACGTAACATATTTTAATAAAAAAATATTTATAAAATAATATAATAAAAAAGTTTATAATTAATAATTACTTTTTAAACATTATTTTATAACAATTTTCAAATTTTCGTTATTAATTATTTTTGTAAATATAATTTCAAAAGTCATATTTTTACATCATTTTCATAATTAAGTTGAAAAATAAATTGCGAACAAAATTGTAATCTTGATATCACCTTCAAACCATTGCATAACATAGATAATAGAAAAACAGAGGAATTTCCCTCTTCCTTCCCCTCTCTCTCACTTTCTGAAAGTTGATTGGAGGGAGAGGGAGAGGGAGAGGATGAATTCAAGTGGATTAGAGTGTGCAGCTTGTCTTGTTCACCTTAAAGGGATTAAAGGTGAAAGTGAGTGGATGTAGAGGAAATTTTGTTGATGTTTGTGAGTGATTTGATAAATGTGATACATTAAAAATTATATTTAAATTCAGGAAAAACAAGAGTACCAAATTGTCCGTTATTTTAAAAATAATTAAAAATTATCATTATATACGTTTGATTTGACGTAGAAAAAATATTAAAATATAAATGAAAGTAACATATTTGAATAAAAAAATATTTATAGAACAACGTAACACAAATTTTTATCATTAATAATTACTTTCCAAACCTTATTTTCTAAAAATTTTCAAATTTTCGTTATTAATTATTTTTTTTAAAATAATTTCAAAAGCCATATTTTTACATCATTTTTGTTATTAAGCTGAAAAATAAATTGCGGACATAATTGTAATCTTGATATCACCCTTAAACCATTGCATAACATAAGATGATTGAAAAATAGAGGAATTTCCCTCTTCCTTCCTTTCTCTCACTCCCTCAATGTTCATTGGAGGGAGAGGGAGAGGATGAATTCAAGTGGATTAGAGTGTGAAGCTTGTCTTGTTCACCTTAAGGGGATTAAAGGTGAAAGTGAGTGGATGTAGAGGAAATTTTGTTGAAGTTTGTGAGTGATTTGATAAATGTGATAGATTAAAAATTATATTTAAATCAAGAATAAACAAGATTACCAAATTGTCCTTGATTTTAAATATGACTAAAAATTATCATTATATAAGTTTGATTTTTCTTAAAAAAAATATTAAAATGTATAAATGAAAGTAACATATTTTAATAAGAAAATATTTATAAAATAATGTAATAAAAAATTTTATAATTAACAATTACTTTTTAAACCTTATTTTATAAATATCTTCAAAAGTCGTTATTAATTATTTTTGTAAAAATAATTTTCAAAGCCATATTTTTACATCATTTTCATAATTAAGTTGAAAAATAAATTGGGGACATAATTGTAATCTTGATATCACCCTCAAACCATTGCATAACATAAGATGATTAAAAAATAGAGAAATTTCCCTTTTCCTTCCCTTCTCCTTCTCGCTCAACATTGATTGGAGGGAAACGGAGAAGGAGAGGATGAGTTTAAGTGGATTAGAATGTGAAGCTTGTCTTTTTCACTTTAAGGGGATTAAGGGTGAAAGTTATTTGATTTAGATTAAAGTTTGTTGAAATTTGTAAGTGATTTGATGAATGTGATAGATTAAAAATTATATTTAAATCAAGAAAAAACAAGATTACGAAATTGTCGTTTATTTTAAATATGATTAAAAATTATCATTATATAAGTTTGATTTGTTGTAGAAAAAATACTAATATGTATAAATGAAAATAACAGATTTTGTTAAAGAAAATTTATAAAATAATGTAATAAAAAAATTTATAATCAATAATTACTTTTTAAATCTTATTTTATAGCAATTTTCAAATTTTCATAATTAATTATTTTTGAAAAAATACTTTCAAAAGCCATATTTTTACATCATTTTATTAATTAAGTTGAAAAATAAATTGCAGACATAATTGTAATTTTGCTACCACCCTCAAACCATTGCATAACATGGATGATTGAAAAATAGAGGAATTTCCTTCTTGCTTCCCCTCTCTATCCCTCAGCGATGATTGGAGGGAGACGGAGAGGATGAATTCAAGTGGATTAGAGTGTGAAGCTTGTCTTGTTCACTTTAAGTTCATTATAGGTGAAAAAGGGTGGATTTAGAGTAAAGTTTGTTAAATTTTGTGAGTGGATGTGATAAATTAAAAATTATATTTAAATCAAGGAAAAACAAGATTACCAAATTGTCCTTTATTTTAAAAATGATTAAAAATTATCATTATAGTAATTTTATTTGTCGTAGAAAAAATAATTAAATGTATAAATGAAAGTAACATGTTTTAATAAAAAAATATTTATGAAATAATGTAGTAAAAAAATCTATAATTTATAATTACTTTTTATACCTTATTTTCAAACAATTTTCAAATTTTTGTTATTAAGTATTTTTGTAAAAATAATTTCAAAAGCCATATTTTTACATCATTTTCATAATTAAGCGGAAAAATAAATTGCGGACATAATTGTAATCTTGATATCACCCTCAAACCAAGACATAACATATATGATTTAAAAATACAAGAATTTCCCTCTTTGTTCTTCTCTTTATCCTTCAAGGTTGATTGGAGGGAGAGGGAGAGGTTGACCTGAAGTGGATTACAGTGTGTAGTTTGTGTTGTTCACTTTTAGTGGATTAAAGGTGAAAGTGGATGAATTTAGAGTAAAGTTTGTTAAAGTTTATGAGTGATTTGTAGGATGTGATAGACTAAAAATTATATTTAAATCAAGTAAAAAACAAGATTACCAAATTGTCCTTTATTTTAAAAATTATTAAATATTATCATTATATAAGTTTGATTTGTCGTAAAAAAACATTAAAATGTATTAATGAAAGTAACATATTTTTATAAGAAAATATTTATAAAATAATGTAATAAAAAATTTTATAATTAATAATTACTTTTTAAACCTTATTTTATAAATATCTTCAAATGTCGTTATTAAATATTTTTGTAAAAATAATTTCAAAAGGCATATTTTTACATCATTTTCATAATTAATTTGAAAAATAAATTGCAGACATAATTGTAATCTTGATATCACCCTCAAATCATTGCATAACATAAATATTTGAAAAATAGAGGAATTTCCCTCTTCCTTCCCCTCTCTATCCCTCAAAGTTGATTGGAGGGAGACGGAGAAATGAATTCAAGTGGATTAAAGTGTGAAGCTTGTCGTATTCACTGTAAGGGGATTAAAGGTGAAAGTGAGTGGATTTAGAGTAAATTTTGTTGAAGTTTGTGAGTGATTTAATGGATGTGATAGATTAAAGGTTATTCTTAAATTAAGATAAAAAAAAAGTACGCAATTGTCCTTTATTTTAAATATGATTAAAAATTATTATTATATAAGTTTGATTTCGTTAAATAAATACTTATAAAATAATGTAATAAAAAATTTATAATTAATAATAACTTTTTAAACCTTATTTTATAACAACTTTAAAATTTTGGTTATGAATTGTTTTTGTAAAAGTAATTTCTAAAGCCATATCTTTATATCATTTTCATAATTAAGCTGAAAAATAAATTGGGGATATAATTATAATCTTGAGCCCTCAAATCATTGTATAACAGAGATGGTTGAAAAATAGAGGAATTTCCCTCTTCCTTCCCCTCTCTCCCTCAAAGTTATTTGGAGGGAGAGGGAGAGGATGACATTAAGTGGATTACAGTGTGAAGTTTGTGTTGTTAAGTTTTAGTGGATTAAATGTGAAAGTGAGTGGATTTAGAGTAGGGTTTGTTAAACTTTATGAATGATTTGTTGGATGTGATAGATTAAAAATTATATTTAAATCAAGGAAAAACAAGATTACCAACTAGTCCATTATTTTAAAAATAATTAAAAATTATCATTATATAAGTTTGATTTGTCGTAGAAAAAATATTAAAAACTATAAATGAAAGTACCAGATTTTAATACCAAATTATTTATAAATTAACGTAATAAAAAAATTTATAATTAATAATTACTTTTTAAACCTTATTTTATAACGAGTTTTTTATTTTCGTTACTAATTATTTTTGTAAGAATAATTTCAAAAGCCATATTTTTACATCATTTTCATAATTAAGCTAAAAAATAAATTGCGGACATAATTGTAATCCTTATATCACCCTTAAACCATTGCATAACATAAATGATTGTAAAATAGAGGCATTTCCCTCTTCCTTCCCCTCTCTCCCTCAACGTTGATTGGAGGGAGACAGAGAAGATGAATTCAAGTGGATTAGGGTGTGAAGCTTGTCTTGTTCACCTTAAAGGGATTAAAGGTGAAAGTGTGTGAATTTAGAGTAAATTTTATTGAAGTTTGTGAGTGATTTTATGGATGTGATAGATTAAAAATTATATTTAAATCAAGAAAAACAAGATTACCAAATTGTCCTTTATTTTAAATATGATAAAAAATTATAAGTTCAATTTGTTGTAGAAACAATATTAATATGTATACATGAAAATAACATATTTCATTAAAAATGTATTTATAAAATATTGTAATAAAAAAATTTATAATTAATAATTAATTTTTAAACCTTCTTTTATAACAATTTTCAAATTTTCGTTATTAATTGTTTTTGTAAAAATAATTTCAAAAGTCATATTTTTACATCATTTTAATAATTAAGCTGAAATATAAATTGTGGGCATAATTGTTAGCTTGATATCACCCTCAAAGGATTGCAGAACAAAGATGAATGAAAAATAGAGGAATTTCCCTCTTCCTTCCCCTCTCTCTCCCTCAAGGTTATTTGTAGGGAGATGGACAAGATGATATAGAGTGGATTAAAGTGTGAAGTTTGTGTTGTTCACTTTTAATGGATTAAAGGTGAAAGTGGATGGATTTAGAGTAAAGTTTCTTAAAGTTTATGAGTGATTTATTAGATAAAATAGATTAAAAATTATATTTAAATCAAACAAAAACAAGATTACCAAATTGTCCTTTATTTAAAAAATAATTAAAAATTATCATTTTATAAGTTTGACTTATCGTAGAAAAAATATTAAAATGTATAAATGAATGTAACATATTTTAATAAGAAAATATTTATAAGATAATGTAATAAAAAAATTTATAATTAATAATTACTTTTTAAACCTTATTTTATAAATATTTTCAAATGTCGTTATTAATTATTTTTGTAAAAATAATTTCAAAAGCCATATTTTTACATCATTTTCGTAATTTAGTTCAAAATAAATTGCTGACAAAATTGTAATATTGATATCACCCTCAAATCATTGCATAACATAGATGATTGAAAAATAGAGGAATTTCCATCTTCCTTCCCATCTCTATCCCTCAACGTTGATTGGAGGGAGACGGAGAGGATAAATTCAGGTGGATTAGAGTGTGAAGCTTGTCTTGTTCACTTTAAGGGTTTTATAGGTGAAAGTGAGTGGATTTAGAGTAAAGTTTGTTGGAGTTTGTGAGTAATTCGATGAATGTGATAGATTAAAAATTATATTTAAATCAAGAAAAAACAAGATTACCAAATTTTCCCTTATTTTAAATATGATTAAAATTATCATTATAAATATTTGATTTGTTGTAGAAAAAAATATTAATATGTATGAATAAAAATAAAATATTTTATTAAAAAAATATTTACAAAAAAATGTAATAAAAATAATTTCTAATAAATAATTACTTCTTAAACTTTATTTTATAACAATTTTAAAATTTCTGTTATTAATTATTTTTGTAAAAATAATTTTAAAAGCCATATTTTTACATCATTTTCATAATTAAGCTGAAAAATAAATTGTGGACATAATTGTAATCTTGATATCACCCTCAAACCAAGACATAACATATATGATTTAAAAATAGAAGAATTTCCCTCTTCGTTATGCTCTTTATCCCTCAAGGTTGATTGGAAGGAGTGAGAGCGGATGACATGAAGTGGATTACAGTGTGTAGTTTGTGTTGTTCACTTTTAGTGGATTAAAGGTGAAAGTGGATGGATTGATTTGTAGGATGTGATAGATTAAAAATTATATTTAAATCAAGGAAAAACCAAGATTACCAAATTGTCCTTTATTTTAAAAATAATTAAAAATTATCATTGTATAAGTTTGTTTTGTTGTAGAAAAATATTAAAATGTATAAATGAAAGTGACATATTTTAATAAAAAATATTTATAAAATAACGTAGTAAAAAATTTTATAATTAATAATTACTTTTTAAACTTTTTTTAGAACAATTTTCAAATTTTCGTTATTAATTATTTTTGTAAAAATAATTTCAAAATCCATATTTTTACATCATTTTCATGATTAAGTTGAAAAATAAATTACAGACATAATTGAGATCTTGATATCACCCTCAAACTATTGCATGACATAGATGATTGAAAAATAGAGGAATTTCCCTTTTGCTTTCCCTCTCTCCCTCAACGTTGATTGGAGGGAGAGGGAGAGGATGAATTCAAGTGGATTAGAGTGTCAAACTTGTCTTGTTCACCTTAAAGGGATTAAAGATGAAAGAGGGTGGATTTAGAGTAAATTTTATTGAAGTTTGTGAGTGATTCGATGGATGTGATAGATTAAAAATTATATTTAAATCAAGAAAAACCAAGATTACCAAATTTTCCCTTATTTTAAATATGATTAAAATTATCATTATAAATGTTTGATTTGTTGTAGAAAAAAATATTAATATGAAATATTTTATTAAAAACATACTTACAAAAACATGTAATAAAAAAATTTGTAATTAATAATTACTTTTTAAACCTTATTTAATAAGAATTTTAAAATTTTTGTTATTAATTATTTTTGCACAATAATTTCAAAAGCCATATTTTTACATCGTTTTCATAATTAAGCTGAAAAATAAATTGCAGACATAATTGTAATCTTGATATCACACTCAAATCATTGCATAACAGAGATGATTGAAAAATAGAGAAATTTCCATCTTCCTTCCCTTTTCTCCGTCAAGGTTGATTGGAGAGGGAAGGAGATGGTGAATTCAAGTGGATTAAACTGTGAAGTTTGGGTTGTTCACTTTAAGTTGATTAAAGGTGAAAAAGGATGGATTTAGAGTAGAGTTTGTTCAAGTTTGTGAGTGATTTGATAGATGTGATACATTAAAAATTATATTTAGCTCTAGGAAAAAGAATATTACCAAATTGTCCTCTATTTTGAAAATAATTAAAAATTATTATTATACAAGTTTGATTTGTTATAGAAAAAATATCAAAATGTATAAATCAGAATAACATATTTTATTAAAAAAATAATTATAAAATAATGTAATAAAAAAATTTATAATTAATAATTACTTTTTAAAACTTATTTTAGAACAATTTTCAAAATTCTGTTATTAATTATTTTTGTAAAAATAATTTTAAAAGCCATATTTTTACATCATTTTCATAATTAAGCTGGAAAATAAATTGCGGACATAATTGTAATCTTGATATCACCCTGAAACCAAGACATAACATATATGATTTAAAAATAGAAGAATTTCCCTATTCGTTCTTCTCTTTATCCCTCAAGGTTGATTGGAGGGACAAGGAGGGGATGATATGAAGTGGAATACAGTGTGTAGTTTGTGTTGTTCACTTTTAGTGGATTAAAGGTGAAAGTGGATGAATTTAGAGTAAAATTTGTTAAAGTTTATGAGTGATTTGTAGGATGTGATAGATTAAAAATTATATTTAAATCAAGGAAAAAACAAGATTACCAAATTGTCCTTTATTTTAAAAATAATTAAAAATTATCATTATATAAGTTTGTTTTGTTGTAGAAAAAATATTAAAATGTATAAATGAAAGTAACATATTTTAATAAAAAAATATTTATAAAATAACGTAGTAAAAAAATTTATAATTAATAATTACTTTTTAAACTTTTTTAGAACAATTTTCAAATTTTCGTTATTAATTATTTTTGTAAGAATAATTTCAAAAGCCATATTTTTTCATCATTTTCATGATTAAGTTGAAAAATAAATTACGGACATAATTGTAATCTTGATATCACCCTCAAACTATTGCATAACATAGATGATTGAAAAATAGAGAAATTTTCATCTTGCTTTCCCTCTCTCTCCCTCAACATTGATTGGAGGGAGAGGGAGAGGATGAATTCAAGTGGATTAGAGTGTCAACCTTGTCTTGTTCACCTTAACAGACATGATTTAGAAGTAGAAGAATTTCCATATTCCTTTCCCTCTCTCTCCCTCAAGGTTGATCGGATGGAGAGGGAGAGGATGACATCAAGTGGATTACAATGTGAAGTTTGTGTTGTTCACTTTTAGTGGATTAAAGGTGAAAGTGGATGAATTTAGAGTAAAATTTGTTAAAGTTTATGAGTGATTTGTAGGATGTGATAGATTAAAAATTATATTTAAATCAAGGAAAAAACAAGATTACCAAATTGTCCTTTATTTTAAAAATAATTAAAAATTATCATTATATAAGTTTGTTTTGTTGTAGAAAAAATATTAAAATGTATAAATGAAAGTAACATATTTTAATAAAAAAATATTTATAAAATAACGTAGTAAAAAAATTTATAATTAATAATTACTTTTTAAACTTTTTTAGAACAATTTTCAAATTTTCGTTATTAATTATTTTTGTAAGAATAATTTCAAAAGCCATATTTTTTCATCATTTTCATGATTAAGTTGAAAAATAAATTACGGACATAATTGTAATCTTGATATCACCCTCAAACTATTGCATAACATAGATGATTGAAAAATAGAGAAATTTCCATCTTGCTTTCCCTCTCTCTCCCTCAACATTCATTGGAGGGAGAGGGAGAGGATGAATTCAAGTGGATTAGAGTGTCAACCTTGTCTTGTTCACCTTAAGGGGATTAAAGGTGAAAAAGGGTGGATTTAGATAGAGCTGTCAAAATGTGTTGGAACCCGCGAGCCGACCCCGTTCACCACGGGTTTGGGTCGGGTTGGGTTGAAAGTTTTTTACAAATTTCAATACGGGTTGATTTTTGACTCGGCTCATTTAGAACCCGGCTCACCCGGGTTGAACCCGTAGTGAGCCGGGTTGGCTCACTAACCGGTACATAAAAGGGTCACCCAATTGTTTTTTATTTTTTTATTAAGTTGGGCTTTACATTTGGGTCATGTTAGGTTGTTTTTTTATCCAACACATAAATAATTTGTATTTTTTTTATTTTGGTTTGTAGTTGGATTGTATTAAAGTTTATTTAGATTTTCATTAGAATTACAATTTAGTTTTGACTGAAAAAAAGTTAAGAAAATAATATTTTTTTTTTAATTAAGTGAACCCGTGAGCCAACCCGTTTAACCTGCCAACCCACGGTGGGCCGGGTCGGGTTCAAATTTTTTTGGCTCGTTAAAAAGTGAGCCGGGTTGGGTTGGCTCACTAAATCATCAACCCGTGGTGGGTCGAGCCGGGTCGGGTCGGGTTACCTATTTTGACATCTCTAGATTGAGAGTAATGTTTGTTAAAGTTTGTGAGTAATTTGATGAATGTGATAGATTAAAAATTATATTTAAATCAAGGAAAAACAAGATTATCAAATTGTCCTTTATTTTAAAATGATTAAAAATTATCATTGTATAAGTTTGATTTGTTGTAGAAAAAAAATATTAATATGTATGAATGAAAATAAAATATTTTATTAAAATAATATTTATAAAATAATGTATTAAAAAAATTTTAATTAATAATTCCTTTTTAAACCTTATTTTAGAACAATTTTCAAATTTTTGTTATTAATTATTTTTGTAAAAATAATGAAAATTCATATTTTATATGATTTTCATAATTAAGCTAAAAAATAAATTACAGACATAATTGTAATCTTGATCTCACCTTGAAACCATTGCATCAGAGAAATGATTGAAAAATAGAGGAATTACCCTCTTCCTTCCCCTTTCTCTCCATCCAGGTTGATTGGAGGGAGAGGGACATGATGACATCAAATGGATTAGAGTGTGAAATTTGCGTTGTTCACTTTAAGTTGACTAAAGGTGAAAGTACTTGGATTTAGAGTAAAGTTTGTTAAAGTTTATGAGTGATTTGCTACATGTGATAAATTAAAAATTATCATTATATAAGTTTGATTTCTCTTAGAAAATTATTAACATGTATAAATGAAAGTAACATATTTTAATAAAAAATTATTTATAAAATAATGTAATAAAAAAATTTATAATTAATAATTACTTTTTAAACCATATTTTATAAAAATTTTCAAATTTTCGTTATTAATTATTTTTGTAAAAATAATTTTAAAAGTCATATTTTTACATCATTTTCATAATTAAGTTGAAAAATAAATTGCGGAGATAATTGTAATCTTGATATCACCCTCAAACCAAGACATAACAAAGATGATTTTAAAATAGAAGAATTTCCCTCTTCCTTCCCCTCTTTCTCCCTCAAGGTTGATTAGAGGGAGAGGGAGAGGATGACATCAAGTGGATTAAAGTGTGTAGCTTGTGTTGTTCACTTTAAGTGAATTAAAGGTAAAAGTGGGTGGATTTAGAGTAAAGTTTGTCAAAGTTTATGAGTGATTTTTTGGATGTGATAGATTAAAAATTATATTTAAATCAAGGAAAATCAAGATTACCAAATTGTCCTTTATTTTAAAAATAATTAAAAAATTTCATTATATAAGTTTGATTTGCGGTAGAAAAAATATTAAAATGTATAAATGAAAGTAACATATTTTAATAAAAAAATATTTATAAAATAACGTAAAAAAAATTAGAATTAATAATTATTTTTATGCCTTATTTTAGAATAATTTTCAAATTTTCGTTATTAATTATTTTTGTAAAAATTATTTCAAATGTCATTTTTTTACATCATTTTCATAATTAAGTTGAAAAATAAATTAAGAAGAAATGGTAATCTTGATATCACCCTTAAATCATTGCATAACAAAGATGATTGAAAAATAGAGGAATTTGTCTCTTCCTTCCCGTCCCTCTCCCTCAATGTTGATTGGAGGAAGAGGGAGGGGATGAATTCAAGTGGATTAGAGTGTGAAACTTGTCTTATTCACTTTAAGGGGATTAAAGGTGAAAGAGGGTGGATTTAGAGTAATGTTTGTTAAAGTTTGGGAGTGATTTGATAGATGTGATAGATTAAAAATTATATTTAAATCAAGGAAAAACAAGAATACCAAATTGTCCTTTATTTAATTGCGGACAGAAATTGTAATCTTGATTTCACCCTTAAACCATTGCATAATAGAGATGATTGAAAAATAAAGGAATTTCCCTCTTCCTTCCCCTCTCTTTCCCTCAACATTGATTGGAGGGAGAGGGAGAGGATGAATTCAAGTGGATGTGAAACTTGTCTTGTTCACTTTAAGGGGATTAAAGGTGAAATTGAATGGATTTAGTGTAAATTTTGTTGAAATTTGTGAGTGATTTGGTGGATGTGATAGATTAAAAGTTATATTGAAATCAAGAAAAAACAAGAAAAAATATCGTTATATAAGTTTGATTTGTTTTAGAACAATTATTAATTTGTATAAATTAAAATAACATATTTCATTAAAACAATATGTATAAAATAATGTAATAAAAAATTTATAATTAATATTTACTTTTTAAATCTTATTTTATAACAAATTTAAAATTTCCATTATGAATGATTATTGTAAAAATAATTTCAAAAGCCATATTTTTACATCATTTTCATAATTAAGCTGAAAAATAAATTGCAAACATAATTGTAATCTTGATATCACCCTCAAACCATTGCATAACAGAGATGATTGAAAAATAGAGGAATTTGCATCTTCCTTCACCTCTTTCTTCGTCAAGGTTGATTGGAGGGAGATTGTAAGAACTGTGTGATTTAATTAATTAAATAAATATTTAATTAATAAATGCAGGTAATAGAAGCCTTTATGGCATTAAATTCTGATTGTTATGATGTGGAAAAGTATTAGCTCAAGTGGTTGAGAGTACTTGGTTTTTGTGAGAGGACTTGGGTTCAAGTCATATGTATGCCAATTGTGTGTTATTTAATTATTATTGTTTTAATAATATGTTTGAGTATGTTGAATGGTGGTATAATGATTGAATTGTGTTAGTTAGCAAGAAATATAAATTGGCTTGATGGTTTAGCATGGATTTTGCAATTGTATGGTTGTG
>Ga0214544_1007841_pt1 | contig 18369 bp, 9 predicted proteins | sample CNSS3metaG_FD_160074 | JGI IMG/M metagenome (GOLD analysis project Ga0214544, IMG submission 160074) | Root nodule microbial communities from cowpea collected in UCLA plant growth center, Los Angeles, California, USA - CNSS3 | ecosystem: Host-associated > Plants > Roots > Nodule | place: USA... | reverse complement strand
TAAAATTTAATTAATGATAAAATAAAAATATGAAATGTGTCTACTTAATGAAATAATCCTCTTTATATATATATATATATATATATATATATATATATATATATATATATATATATATATATATATATAATTTTTTTTATATATAAATATATATAAAATATATATATATATATATATATATATATAGTATTGTTTTAATATATAATTAAATATAAAATATAAATATGAAATGTATACATTAAAAGGAGAAATCTCATTATATATTGTGGATGATATTGAAAATATAATTTCTAACAGGTGATTGGACACATATTACTTAGTTGTTTAACATTAGTTTAATTCAATGTGATAAAATGAATATCTTGTTCTGAAATAAATCAGTTGATTTTTTTTTTCAGAATTATCCATAAAGTGTGTGATATAATAAAAATTAAAATAATAAAGTAGGTTTATGTTGGTAACCTCAATTCGTTTAAAAATAATTGAAGATTTTAATTTGTTAGCTCGTCATAATCCATTTCGTCTTGGTCGTTAATCAACCGATTGGGCAAATCCACCATTTTAAATGAACAAAAAATAAAAAAAACAGCATTCAAAATTGAAGTTAAAGCTTTTGTCATGTACTTTTTTAAAAGATTTATTTGCTGTAATTGTCGATTTATTTTATAGATTTAATTTAATGATAAATAAATTAATATTCAAATAAAATGTAAACTAAATTATAGATATATTTTACTTTTGACCTGAATCTTTTTATTTAAATAAATTTTATGAAATAAATAGTTTCAATATTTTCCTTTTTCCTTTGTGGCAGGTCAGTGTGTAGATACATTAACCCCATTTTTTATAGGACAAATCAAATATTTTTAACTCATTCTGAAATTATGGACCAGTCCAATTATTATTTTTTTATGGCTTGGACCTGAAAGGAGGGAACTGGTCCCTTTTGTCACACTAAATATAAGACTTTTTTCTTCTTGCACCCTAATTATTACTAACTGCACCTTATATTAAGAGACAAAGACGAAAATATCTTTCCCTTCTTCATGCCACCATTGTATCTACATCCTTCACTGTAGAGGAAGAAGAGAGAAAATAAAATAAAAAATCACTTCAAAATACATTATGCATTATGAAAAATTTGTTCTAAAAAAATAATTTCATAAAAAACTCGTACGGAAAGGTATTGAATATGCTTCTGAAAGCTGATCGTTATTAAAAAGATCACTTCAAAAGACATGTTAAATGTTATGAATATATAATTTAAACTAAAAGTTATTATAAACTTTATAATTCAATAAATCAAATTTAAATAAAATGTGAAAGACCTATATTTTAACATTAACTTTTCATATTTTAAATACTTTTGTGTTAGTATAATACTAAATTGTTATTAATTATAATTAATATTACTCATAATCATATTGTATAACATTTTTAATACTACCATTAAAAAAAAAACTAAATTGCGGAGGTTTTAATTTCGTTTAGCGGGAGTTTTACCCTCCACAAAATATTTTGCAGGGGTTTTTCAAACCTCCACAAATAGAGTCTCCACAAGTTATTTGTGGAGGTTTTCTACAACCTCTGATACCAAGTTTATATTGTGGAAGTTTTTCAATGGAGGGTTATAACCTCTCCTATTCATGACTATTATTTTGTGGAGGTTTAAAACCTCCTTTATTTCCATAAACCTATTTGATTCCAAAACTCCTGTTTTTCATTTTTTTTTGTGGGGGTTAATACCCTCCTCAATTTGTGGATTATAAAACCTGTTTCATTTGTATTATTTAATTTGTGAATTTGTTACTATATTTTTCTTACATTATTCAAATCTCATAAAAACCAATATTTTGTTTGTAATTAGAATTTTCTACTATACTTGACAATGTATGTCACAATTTGAGGTACTTATATTTTTATATCAACAATATTTTTTTGTAAACTTCAATCAAATACTTCAACCAAAGTGCATTAGAACTTTTGATTCTCAAAATCAACATATTAACATAAAAGCAATTTAAATTGAAACAATTACAACTTAATCCATATTTACTCAAAGTTCATAATACACTAAAATAGTTTCATCCTAAAAAACATCATCAACATCCTAAATGTTGCTACCGCTAGATGATCTTTTTGTACCCATAGAAGATTCAGGCTCATTTGTATCACCGGTTTGCTAAAATTATAAAAGATAAATATTAGCTGCAAAAAGGACGTCAACTTCAAATCATGAAATCAACATGCATTAATAATCTTTGATTATAATTTTTCATATTTTAAATATTTTTATTAATTGTATATTAACGAAATTTTAAAATAACTATTTATTAAAAATATATTAAATATTATTTTTAATAGTATGACAAATTATTATTTCAAATTCGTCAAATGAAAAGAAATGTTTTTAAAAAGTTATTCACAAAAATAAAGTTGGAGGGTCTTCTAGAGTGCCTTTTTTTTTCAAGAAAAAACAATTCCAACAAACAACTCCTAAACGTAGTTGACCATATATTTTCGCAGTCAAAGTTTAAAAAAAAAAAATTGAAGTTTCTTTGACTGTTCTGTTTCCTCTTCCACGTGACATCAGAACAAGAATTTCTTGTATTTCTTGCTTAAAAATACATATTCCCAATACGAGAAAAATACAAGTATTTACGTGTTAAAATGAAATTCAATTTTCATCATATTTATATTTAGTGATGGATTACATTTTTTATTATTTAGTTTTATAATTATCACTATAATCTATCATTTGAATGTTTTTTCTTACCAAAAGCATGTTATATAATAATTTTGACTAAATTAAAACATATTACTTAGATGATACATATAAAACAAAAATAAATGAAAAGGAAACAAATACAGGGTTGAAAGAAAAAAAAATCAATCTAAAAATTAATGTAAAGATTGGACAAAACATTTTAATACATATTTACTTAAATGACTATAAATATTAAATGTTATTTATAACTGAAACCACTTTCCTTCATAAACCTGATTTGGTAAGACAAAATCATGATTTAATTGAAAACACTAACAATATAGTAATACTCTTTTTTCTTGGCATTTCTCGGTATAACAATAATAGTTGGATACCCAATATATAAAAAAATTAATAAAAAATAGTGTAGACGTAAAGTTTTTTTTTTTTTATTATTATTATTATTAAAGATAGTGCCTCAAAAATTTTTATTAAAATTTATCATTAAAAAATGTATATCAACACTAGGCTCAAAAATCTAAAAATGCTTTTTAGGTTATCATTTAACTAAAAATCCAAGAGAGCAATAAACTTTTTTTTTTTTAAATACTACTTAAAAACCATACTTTGTGGACACAATTTCTAGATGTGAAAGCCTTGTATATTATACATTAAAAACATTAAAGTCAATTATTCAACATAATTTAAATAGAATAGTTTAAATTTTAATAAGAAGAAAGAAAAAGAAAAAGAAAAATCTTGGAATGTTCTTGACCTACAAACGCATAACATAAGAAACCAAGTCTCAGAATAAACAAAGTTTAATTCTTCACTCAGTTCTTTTCTTCCATCTCACAGATACCCTCTCTCTCTTTTCTTCTTTCTCTTTCTCTCTCTCTCACCTGAAACCATGGATATCTTCCACAATGATCATCAAGAACATGACCTCCCATATGTTCCAAACAGTGACGACTCAGACAACACCAGCAACGAAAACAAAAAAATACTCTACATATCCATGGTTTCCTTCACAGTTGTCTTGTTCCTCGTCTTCTCCCTCTACGTCTACGCGCGGTGCATGCTCACGCGCCGGTCCCGCCACCGTGCCTCCGTTCGCCAACTCACCCTTGCAGCCCTTCATGTCTCCGACATCAACGCTGCAAACCGTAGGATCGAACCTGCAAATACAGGGCTCGATCCTGGCATAGTAGCGTCGCTGCCAACCTTCACCGTGAAGGCAAAGGTTTTAAGAGATGGTGGTGGTGATAATAATAACAGTGGCGGTGGTGATGCTTCATCGGTAATGGAGTGTGTTGTGTGCTTGAATGCCCTAGAAGGTGAAGAAAAAGTGAAGCTGCTACCCAACTGTAACCACTTTTTTCATGTTAGTTGTATTGACATGTGGCTTGGTTCTCACTCTACGTGTCCTCTTTGTCGAGCCGAGGTGAAACCTCGGATCCAACCACATGGTCGTGAAGATCCTGTTAGTCTTGTTCTTGATGATGCACCACCTCCTGTGGTTGATGATGGTGAATCTTTCAAAGGTAATGGTTCGATTTCACGGTTGAGCTCTTTTAGAAGGATGCTTAGCAGGGAAAGATCTTCCAGAAGAGTTCAACCGAATGGCCATGATGAGGATGGTGGTGTTGATCATGATTTGGAGAGACAATGAGTTTATTATGGTAGGTTGTGTTCATAATCTGGTGTTCTTAGTTTTCTCGTCAGTGATGCACATACAGAAGGAGAAATATACCAATGTTTGTTCTGGTTTTTAAATTGGAGGTGTCTTTTTTTATATTGATCTTCAATTGAAATTCGAATTCCATGTTTTTGTGAAGTATACAGTTAAAAGTTTGTATGAAATATCAACACCAACACAGGTTAATAAGATGAACTCGTTGCAGTAGCAGAACATCAGAAAAACACTTTAGAAAAGGTTCTGAGTATTTTGTTTTAGTTAATTTACTTTTTACGCGTTATTAGTTAAAGTTGAAGAGATTTGGTGTGAATCACACCAACTTGTAGATAGTAGACCATGTAAGCTTCTTTTGGCTTTTGGTTTTTGTCAGTGAGTGGTTAATTAATTAATTTCTTTTGGGAAATTGATCAAGATTCCGAATTATTAACTTTGATATTATGAGAATCAAAGCATTGATTATTGTTTTGCCTAAAATGTCTCAACACATGACCACTTACGAACTTGTAACAGTCATTTCCACGCAACTTGCTACTACCAAACTCCCCATATCTCTTTTATCACATGTAAACATGACTTTGTTTGCTTAGATGTTGAAATAAATATTATAATAAAATATATTTATTTCTCCAAACCTTATAACATGTTCACACAGGTTGACCACTATTTAGGTAGAATTTTCTCAAAGAAAACCATAGTCAGATTTTTCAGGATTGAATGTCTTAACGAATACTATGTCATGCATCACATGGTCATACAAAACTGGCATCATCATATATGAATTTGAAGAATTAATTTGCAGAAGTCAAGGAAGGACCACCTCATGCATAGCAATCTTCAATATAATTATATCACTCTTAACACGTTATTTGTTAGTTTCCTCTGTTTTTCTTCATTACAGTTTCCAGTTTTGTCTCACATTTCCTCTTCTCTTCTTATCTCTACTGTAATTACGTATGCTTTTATTCAATTTTGCCGCACAAAAGTAATATTGGCAATCTTCCCATAATTTGAACATGTCTACAATAAAGCATTACCAAAACTCAAAAACTAGGCACAAAACAGGTACATTCATTCTGATCTAGGTTGCCATAACATAACACAAAATTTGATATATATATCCTAAGATGTCTAACCTGTGCAATGCGAAGAAGCAAAACTTTCTCTTTTTGGCAATTCCCTATCAAATCAAGGGCTATTTTCAGTTTCCACCTCCTATGATCCAAAAACAGAAACCATAAACATCAAAGGCCATAACCACCACCCCCAAGAAACTTTCCTGCACCCACTCAAATCTTCACTCGGTCCCAATCCAACAGAAGATGAAGGTGCCGACCCAGAAAAACTCCCATTGCTCCCTACCATGCTGCATCACCGAGAAGAATGTCTCAAGTCAGGATCCAACTCACTTTCAAGAATATAGAAACAAATTTGGAAAGGAAAATCAAAACTAATCAATATTATGTTTATATATAACAAAATGAATGTGTTGAAATCTGCATTCAGGGGATTTCCTCGTTCATTCATTTGGTAAATGAGATCAAACTTAAAATATGCATTTCAAATGCAAACCTTTCTACCTCCAGCCAACGGTTTCAGTTTATCAATGCATAAACGTATATGAATTTTCAATCACCAAAATCAAAACTTTCTTTATTTGCCAAACTCCTCAACTCAAAAACCTTCCCAGTAAATAAAACAAGGTTCATGATAAAAATAAAATAAAATCTAAGCTCAATTTACCCGGAGTGGAACTTGCAGTTGCCAAAACCTGAAAAAAAAAAAACAAAACGAGAAAGAATGAGCCTTCTGCTTAAAAAACAAACCGAATCTGAAGACACTATTATCAATGTTCCATATTGAGAAAGGGGTTTTTCACTGACTAGGGTTCAGGGAAGTGACGGCAGCGTTGTTGTTGAAGTTGCAGCTATCGTCGGTCATGCCGTGTTTGAGAAAATAGTCGTTGAATGCAAACGACGCCGTATTCTGCACGCTGCTGGGGTCGTAGCAGGGCCCACCACTCTGGATTGGGCCGCAGTCCGCGCCACCGGCACCGCAGGCCCAGTCGAGCGCGGCCTGCAGCGACGCGTCCTCCGCGTTGTTCTTCGCCACACACCAGAGCTCCTGCGGCGGAGCGCCGCCGTTGGCGGCGGCGATGAGCGGCGAGAGACCCAGAAGGAGGAAGAGCGCAAGAACAAGGCTTTTTGAGGTGGACATTGTGGGAGAGTGGCTGGAAAGTGAAGGAGATGAGGGAAGTGAAATGGGTTGGGTTTGGATTTGGGTTAATGTGTGGAATTTAAGAGTGTGAAGAGAAGAAGAAGAAGAATAAGATGGAAGATGGTGGAGTTATTGGGATGTTGGAAATGTGACCGTTTTTGTGTTTGAAGAGGGAAACTGAAGAGACAGAGAAGGAATGAATGTGAGAAAGGAACGTGTTTTGGAGTTGCAACAGTGACTGTCTTGTACATCTGGATCTTTGTCTGCTTGCATTCTCTTTTCTTCATTTATTTTGTTACTAAAATCAGTACAACGTTCACATGTGCTAATATTTTATTTACACTTATATATATAATTCTTATAGAATAAATTAACTTTAATTTAAATAAATCTTACTTTTGTAATCTTTTATGTTTTAGTGTTTTCATCTTATGGTGGATTAAGTTTTAAAACATTTAAAACAGATTTAGTTCTATGATGAATTTTATTGAGCATCCAATAAATTATATTTCTCAACTTATTTGATAAACTATAAAATTTTAGTTTAATTTATTGGCTTCTCAATTTACTTTTTTATTTTTGGTTATATAATAACTTACAATCTGCAAAGATTATAATAAACTTTATATTTATCATTCTTCACCATTCTAGATCATGTGTAATTTACAAAATTATGAAACTCATTTAAGTCTCCCTTAAAATATTCATTTTGCTCATTTTAACATAAAACCATTTAACAAAATTGATTGTGTTCTTATCCACAAGAAACTCTAGGATAACCGTAAAATATCACACTAAAATTAAAACTTAATGTACCAAAATGTAAAATGTGAAATCAGGACAGCAAATTAGTATGAAAAAAATCTTGAATAAAAAAAAAAATCATGAATGTAATATTTCACTTTGTTATAGTTTTTTCTGGCCTAAACATTCTACATAATAATTAATAATCATGCTTTCAACATTTTCTTAACTCATTTTTCTGATTTAATAGTATAAATCAAGTCATATATTGTATAAAAACTGTTTTAGTTATTGTCTCAATATACATAATTTCTTTTCTTTGAAACGCATGGATGAGAAAAAAAAAAGCCTCTCCTGGTGAACAATATAATACTAGCATTACATATAAAAATGTTTTAACCTAATATTGATATTTTTTAATTTTTCGGTTGCATTGTAATGTTTCTTCATTTTTATATTTTCTTTCCTTCCGGCATCTTCCTTTTTACATGTCAAAACTAAATGAATATGAAAATGAACATGAACCAATAAAAAAAAATAATAGATATGAAACTACTCACCCTCGGTATTAAAAAGGTTTACATTTATATATATATATATATATATATATATATATATATATATATATATATATATATATATATATTAGTTTCTCTTCTTTCAAAAATATGTAGATAAAAATGTCAATTTAACTCACCCTAGGCTTGATCCACATGGGTTTAGGCAAAAAAAGAAAATTCACAAGGCCAAAAAATCTCACATTGAAAAGTTCACAAAATTTATGTAGGTCAGGTAAGTCTATGAGCTTTTATTTTTAAAACATAAAAATATTTTTTTAAAATATATTATTAAATTTTCGATTTAGGTCGGTCTGTCTTGACCTTCAGTCAAATCGTTCATTTGGCTCGAGCCGGCCTGTCTTGACCTTTGGTCTAGATTAGCCTGTATCGACCTTTGGCCTAAGAGACTCGGCTCGATCTTTGACTCAGACTAGTATCGTTTTAAAGAGTTAATTAAAGTATTTTAGTGTCAAATTCACTTTAGCCCTAACTTTAACCCACTTGAGAAGGGGCTTAGAGGGTTGAGACTCTTTTTGACCCCTTCATTTGGGTTAGGACTGACCCATGGGTCAATAGCCAAATTGACATATCTATATGTTGTAACATCACATTTAATAGTTTTAAACTACTAAACAAAATATTATATAATGATAAAACAAAATAGATAGTGAAGACGAATATAAGAATATTAATACAGTTACCCCATATTAATGGAAGAGAAGATAAAGAGGTAGAAAAAAAAACTTTTCCTGAAGGAGTTCTATCTCTTGCATCTCCTCTTAATAAACATGAGAGTGGATGTCGCGAAAAACTATAGAAGGAGGTCAAATGAGATTTATAAAATTGTTAGAGGATGTCTAACAAAATGTAAGGTCATAATAACTTATTAATAATGTTTTATTTTTTAGTTATACATATTTCATGATTAATTATGAATAACATATTGACTTGTTGTTTAGTGGAAGTCGTATACTAGCGAAACTCACAAGGAAGTTTTGTTTTCCAAGATTGTCATGACATATTGATTATTGATATTATTACTAAAGATCACTCTAGTCATGAGTTGAGATGTGAGTTTAACCAACGGTTTCTATGGGCATCTACCATTCATATAATGAGGTTGATCCATATGTACTTCCTACTCATGGTCATGTTATCATAAAAGGTAGTTGTGCTATCGAGGGCTTAGAAAAGGAGGAAATACACAAAGATATGTGCCATTAATGTAGGTTGTTTGTTGGATAAGTTTTTCCTCATTTAGTGATCATTAGAAGAGTGTAACCAAGAGGCTCAACCATGCACACCCTATCCATGCATGATGATTTCACTATAGTGATGGTCAAAGAAGTTAGAAGTGCCACTACTCCAATTGTAATGCCCACAATGGAGGTTACATTAGTGGGAGAGACCCTTGGAACACTCATTGCATAACCTACACCAAATTAAGAAAATTTCAAAAATCAATCTAGTATATTTGGTATATATCTTTTTATCTATATATTTGTCTTATTTAGATTGTCATATCACAATATTTGTTATTATGTTTTACAAGATCCCAGGAAGAGACCAAAAGTCCCAATTTTGTTTGTTTTTAGTTCTGAGCCTCAATCACAAATACACTAAAATGTTAATACAATTTAGAAGTTGGTCATGATTTCACATTATTTGTTTCAGACATCTTGTGTCATTCCTTGGGATACAACAATTTTTAATGTCGACAATGATAATAGAACATTGTATATAAATATCAATGATGTTTTTGAAATCACCTAAGGTAATTAGATGCTTAAAATTATAATCCAATTATGAATTATGTGAGTACACTTTAAATCTCTAAACATTATTTATTCAATTTATGTTTCATGAGATCGACTATTGTTGCATATATTTGTGTTAATAATGTAGATATATAAATCAATTAATTGTCAACAGGAGGAATGTTGAAATCTATGGTTTCCATGAGCCTCAATCTATGCAAAAGTTTGTAAAAAAAAATGGAATGTCAAACTTACGTTCTATGGTGGATTCAACAATCTTGAAATTAATATTACATGGTGCCTTTTATTAATTCGTAATTATAACTCACTACCTTTATATGTTGCATAATTAAAGTAACATTACTAATTTATTTAATTATTTTAGGCTTCATTAACGATTGATGCTTATTTGTCCCACCAACAATATTGTCATGTGGTTTTATTCATTACATTGAAAATCACGGAAAAATATGAAACTTGTGAAACTTGTAGTATAAGTGTATGTTTTAATTACAAAATAATATCTAATTATAATTCGTATAATAGTAAATTATTAATGCCTTTTTTAGTGTCATTAATATGTATGCAATCCACTTCGTTGTTTCATAATCTACGTTGGATTTATTTTAAGGTATTTAGTTTTTCATTCAAACTATTAAAATCATGTTTTTTTAGTTTTTCAATAAATTAACTTCGTTGAATTTCATATATTAGTACAATAGACAATAAGGAAATTTTGAGTGTGGCTATAATATAGTGCATTGGATGTGGATCATAATTCATTTTAGTGTTGTTGAATCCTACGAGTAAATATTAACACATCTAAATATTATTAGAAAACCAATTAGAGGTTTCATATATGTTATTATGAAGACCAATATTATTTTATATTTGAACTTTTATAGATGATGAGTCATTGGGCACAAATATAATTAAAGAAATTCATCATGAATGAGCAAAGGACTTTTCACAAATTAAACTTATGCTTATTATGATTTATGGCTATATGTGGTTCTTAGACATTGTCTTTCAAGATAGCTAGTTTAGTTTTTATTAATAACTATGGTTACTTATATTTTAATGCTTACATTAAAGTGTTGATATACTTTATTTTTGGACAAGTTTTTTTTTTTATTTGTAAGTTTGGATAATGCAAAAGTTTATTTTCTTTGTAATCTAGTATGTTCATGATTTACATTTATAGGTTGGGAAAGGAACAAATGTAATCAAATTGTTTAAAAAAAAATAACACAACATATTACATTGAAACTTAACAATGTAATATTGTCAATTTCACTCTGGCTAAAATATAAATTGATGTAAAAGAGGGAACATTTTCTCAACCAATATAATGTGTCTTTCAAAATAACTTTACAATCCATTTATATATTAGTCAATATTTAAACTGTTGCTATATATATATATATATATATATATATATATATATATATATATATATATATATATATATATATATATATATATTACATTGGTTTGACAATAAATGAAAAATTTGTCTCATTTTTTACACCAGTAATATCTTCATCAATTATGAGGCCCACTTTCTGTGTCTTAAGTTAATGGGCCTAACTCTAGTGAGTAAAGGCCCAAGCTAGCCACTTGTTTTGCCAAGACTCTTCCATCTGCCCAGTTACTTCCTTTCTTATCTCCTTTCTCCAAAATAGTTCATCCCTCTTCTCCCCCTACTAAAGCAGAACTTGAGTTAGGGCACTTGCAAGTTTCCCTTTGAGATTATTGCACGTTCTCTTCCAAGCTAACTAAACGCTCCCCCTTCGCGTAAGTATAGCTCTAAACCCCTATCCTTTCATTTCTTTTTTGTTTGGTAGCTCTGGTTCCACGCGAGTCTCAGTTATGGTCTCATTTTCGCGTAAGTATGTCTTGCTTGTTTTTTCTCAAAATTGTGTTTAAAATGTTGATTGATGCTTTGATTGTATGAAAATGAGTTGTGTTTGGTTTGGACTGGATTCTGGTCTTTTGCATGTGCGAACAGGTGATGAGCCTATTAATCTCGCCCAAGCGAGTAGCTCTCACCTAAGTGAGAGTAGCAGGAAACTTACCCAGGTTTCTGCTTGAGTTGTCGCTCAGGCGATGAGCTCTAGTTTGAGCGAGAGTGATCTCGCCCAAGTAGGGAGGTCTCGCTTAAGTGAGAACTTACAAAACCTCACAGTGCTCCATGTTTGCAATCTCTCCCAGGCGAGAGCTTTTAGCATGAGTGAGAGGCTCATGTTGCTTGAGTGAGAGCTCTTTAGCCTGAGCGAGATTAACAACATAATTGTTTTAATTGCTTGGTTGCTTCCATGATTGATTGATTTACTCCTTAAAGCATAAAGTATGATACCATGTATGTTTTATGCGATGTAATGAGACTAGAATTGATGTGCTTGGTATGAAGTGAAACATGACTTGGTTGGTTGGTTGTGCATTGACATGAAATTATGATGTTTTAAGATAACATGTGGATTTGGTTTGAGAAATATAGATATAGTATGAGCTAGACGTAATTCCATGAGACTTTTGGCGAGATTTCACAGTGGTGTTGTAGTGTATATAATCAGATAAGGATTCAAGAAAGGTTACATCCTGAAACTCTAAAGAATCAATCAGACTCACATAGAGTAGACTGATTCAAGTGGTGAGAGTAGTAGGAGGTCCTAGTCTTTGGCAGGATAATAGCCCTAAATGATTATGGACTAACCTTGTGCATGGTAGGGTGAAACCCATTGGCAATGGCTCTGTAAAGCGGTAGAGGCCACCACAAGTGCAAGCATCCAATGAATCTGATCTTTTTATATTTATCCGGATAATTGAGTCAGAGGGTCTTTATTGTTTGCCATCACATGCCTTGTGTGCTTACTGAAAATGTTGGTTTAAAATATGCTTGTTTAAATATATGATGAAGAATTTTTTTTTATCTCTAACTTACCCTCTCTTGTTGTGTTTGTTCCTTGTTTAGTTTTCCTATTTGTGATGATCACAAATACTTGGTGTGAGCAGATGTGGAGGTGATCGCGATGTCGGTGGAGACGTAGTTGTTTAGTCTAGATTTTTTAGTGTTATAACTTTCTGAGCACCCTGTTGGAACTATTCTACTTTAAATTCCTTGCTCTGTGAGCAATCTTTTGCTAAATTGTTGTTGTTTTAGTTCTGTTATTGGCATTGTCTTATGCCTTTGGTATTACTTCTAGTATATTATGAATAACTATGATGTTTGAGTCTTTTATACTTTATGACTCGTGCTTTAATTATTTATAATTATGTTATGCTTTATTTATTAAAATTTTTCTATTAAATTGGGATGTCACATCAATAACCAAATTAATGTGAAAACTTATAAATAACCAATATAACATTTTTTTTATAGTAGTGCAAAGGAAATAAGGATCACCTACAAAAGATAAAAATTTTCAATAAAAGAATAACAATTACTTTTTTTTCACAAACTTTGTTATTTGTATTACACTCAAAATTGTGTTTGCATATGATACTTACTCCTAAGTCCTTGAAATTTGTAACCAACAAAGAAAGTTATATAATTAAGCTACATTTGGTAATGATGACTTATCCTTTTTCAAACAAGATTGTTTATCCTCAAAGGTAAAAAAATATAAGAAATTTATATATATATATATATATATATATATATATATATATATATATATATATATATATATATATATATATTTTATAAAAAATCTATATATATATAAATATATAAAATATATATATATATATATATATATATATATATATATATATATTATAACAAAAATCCCTATATTTTTATTCACTTTAATAAAAATTTTCTTTTTAACTCTTTAACTTTGTTCTTAGTTAAAATATTATTAAAAGCTTTGACTTGACCATATTTCTATTTACCACTATTTCTTAACTTAATATATGTTGTTAATAAATTTTAAAAGCTAATATATTTCTTTGCAAAAATTATAAGAAGAAAAAAAAAAGATAAAAAGACTTATACATAAATAGTAGTTATATATTATAAAGTTATAAATACTGATTTGGTACCCCAACTTATTGGGAAAATTCAATTTGGTACCCGAACTTTAGGAATGTTCAATTTGATATCCAAACTTTTTAAACGGGTTTATTTTAGTACCTTCCGTTAAATAGTAGATAACGACGTTTGGCTTCTGTTGAGGTGGCACTGTGCTGGGGATACGTGGCAGAAACAATGGTTCAGATAAAATGAGTTGGAATTCCCCTTTATTTGTAAACTTTAAGTGCCCTATTTTGTGGAGAGTGCCCTAATAGGTGGTTTTCTCTTCTTCTGATTTTTCTATACATTGAAGAAATGTTAAGGGCTCAATCATCTTCCTCTTGCTCTCACAATTCATGGTTGATGCGAAATCAAAGCTTGTTCTGTACTAGTGGTGGCTGTAGAGGGTTGGGTGAAGCACCTACATGCAATTGCGGAGTGGAAACTGTGTTGAGAATGGCTAGAACTATCAAGAATGGTGGGAGACAATTTTGGAGAACGGCTGAAGCTTCTTCTTCCCAGCTTCGCCCTCTCCAACGAACGGAAGGAAATCTTTGTCCTTCTTCTCCGATCACCGAACGCAAATCAACCACTGAACCCTAATTCCCAAATTTAGCTTCTGCCCTAATTTTCCGTTCTGCAAATTTTTCGATTTCACATCCCTAATGTTTTCCTCAAATCGAGAAGAACGCTTTTGTAAAATTTTTTACTTCACAAATTATTTACTTCGAATTTTTTTTACCATAAAAACCATGTGCCCAACCATGTTTTTGCCACGTATGCCATGCATAGTGTTACCTCAACAGAAGCCAAGCAACGTTATGTAGTGTTTAACGGAAGGTACCAAAATAAACCCGTTTAAAAAGTTTGGGTACCAAATTAAAAATTCCTAAAGTTCGGGTACCAAATTGAACTTTCTCAAAAAGTTGGGGTACCAAATCTGTATTTATACCTATTATAAACGATCATTTATATTATTATATTATATAATTTTTAACATTTTTATTAGTTTTATTATTACTCTTTCCAAATCTTGTGTTTTTATTGTAACATCCCATTTAATAGTTTTTACACTACTAAATAAAACATTATATTATGATCAAACAAAACAGATGGTAGGAATAAACTATTATGGAGTGCTAGTATAGTCATCCAAACTAACCGTATAAGTCACTGGCCATATGCACAACCTATACTGGAAAGAGATAACTAATACATCCCAAAAACTTTAATACAAGGCATGAGCTAGATCTACTACTGAATATCCCAAGCCATGGATCAGCTCCTGTCCAAGAGGGGAGCGTCTTCATTTGGTTCTTTCTCTGCTCACACCAATTATAAGGTGATCATTGCAAAGGAGAAAACATACAAATGGGACAACATAGACAAGAAGGGTAGGCTAACTTAAATAAGAGGAATCATGCAGTTCAAATTATGAATATCAGTCAATTATGTTCATAATCATTATAATTACTTAAATGCATCACAACATAGCACAAATACATGACTCTAGACTGAATATCCGGATTATGTAAGCGACATTGGATCTCTTGGTGGCATGCACCTGTGACGGTCCCCAAACTTTGCAGAGTTTGGGCGCAAGGGGTTATCACTCGACCACTCCCAAGGTAAGTCCCCTTCGCGTCTAAGACTAATCAAGTCCAACGACTAGGACCTCCTGCTACTCCTCACGACATAATCCATTATGCTCTATCTGAGCGTGAATGATTATTGGAGTTTCAGGATTCCAACCAATCCGGAGTCCTCATGTCCTTACACACACACACACACTAACATACTCCTTTGAATTTCCCTTGAAATTCTAGTTCAACCACATCTCCTCATAATATTTTTTACAGATGTCCAATTGAGGTGATTCTTTTTGGGTTGGAAGATATGTGTTTTTAAATATGTGGTGTGCATATTAACGTGAGAAAGCACGTGGGTTAATGGTTATGTTATGCGTACAAGGTGTGCTTTGAGTTGTCCAGTCCCAAGAACCTTCTTCATTCACAATAACATCCTTGCTTTAAATCAACTTCTATTTTAAATCATACACCTTTAATAGATCATTTTTCATGCATACAAAAAAAAACCCCTTTTCTACTATCTGCCCAACACTAAGCTGATTACATTTCATGCTTGAAACATGCAACACACTTTCAATAAAAATCACAATTCTTCCATCTTTCTTGATTTTTATATCACGAATTCCAGCAGCCTCAATTGTATTATCATCTACAAGTCTGACCATGCTTTTCTTGCTAGTGTCAAGATTCGAAACCCAATTTTTATGCCCAATCATATGGTTGCTACAACTTGTGTCAAGAAAACAACTTTCTGACCCAAATTCTTCACTCTGGATAGTAACCATCAACATTACTGGTCATTCTTCTTATTCACCCTGAGCCACATGTGCTTCAAAGCCAGATTCCCTTTTTTACTTCCTTTTCCCATGCTACCAATCTACCGCATAATGTCCCCACTTCTTACAGTTATAACATTGGATCTTTCTCAAATCTTGCACTTTCTTTCCTTTTCTCCCTCTGCCATTGAAACCACCTCTACTGGCTTTGCCAAAGAATTCTGATTTTCCTTCACCCGTTGCGTGATCTTGACTGGTTGATCATCCTCCTTTTGTTCAACTTGCCACAGAAACTATTTTTCTTCCACCTGCCACGGGAAGAATGGCATCTGTTCGACACTTGGGCCTGCAATGCTTGCTCATCTATAACCTTTTCAACATTCTTGTTTACCATTTTTAATTCATGGGCTTCAAGTGATCCTTGAAGTTCTTCTATCTTCATCTGTTCAAAATCCTGGATTCCTCTATTGCTGCCACAACATAGTCAAACTTAGAGGATAATGTCCTCAACACCTTTTCAACCATTTGTTGATCAATGATGTTTTCTCCACAAGCCTAATGGAATTTACCAGCAATTACAATTTATTGAAGTATTCATCCACTATTTCTTGATTAGCTATAGAAAATAACTCTTACTACCTTCAAAAATACTGGAGCTTCACCATCTTAATCTTCTCAACACCTCCATACGTCTTCTATAGGATGTCCTAGGCCTCCTTGGCTATCTTTGCCTTGGATATTTTCTCAAAGTTCACCATATCCACACATTAATGAAGCAAACAACGAGCCTTGCAGTCCTTTTTCTTGGTTGCATCATCATCCTTCCCTCAGACACCATCTCTTACAATTTCTAACATTTCTTGATAACCGATAATGGCTTCCATTCTTATCACCTAGTAGTCAAAGTTCTTGCCATAAAAAATTGAGAGATTTATTAGGAAATTTCCTCCTCCATCTGCCATAACAAAACGTTCTCATACAGGTCCCGAACCTTGTTGCTACTGATACCACTATTAGAAGGCAGAACACTCATACACACACAACATGTATGCCATAAAAAACTGGGAGATTTGTAGAAAATTTCCTCCTCCATCTACCATAACAACACGTTCTCACACATGTCCTGAACCTTGCTGCTACTGATAACACTATTAGAAGGCAGAGCACTCTCACACAACAGCATGTAGCATGTATGCACACACTATATGAAATGATTTTGTAGATTTTTATTACTGCAACTGCTGAATACAAAAAACAAAGACTCTATTTATAGAATTAAGTACAGATAACAAAGTGTAAACTAACTAACAGAAACATACATGCTTTGAATTAACTATAACAAGTATTATGTAAAAATAGTAATGACTAAAATAGAAACTTTTATAACTATTTTATTTACTATATTGCTTGATTTCTGCGTACAAAACTAATAAAAACAGATGAGCTGAGAATTATTTCTTGAAGAAAAAGAGAAGAAACTCATATTTATTATAATACTATATAATTATTATTATTATAGTTGTTTTAAATATTGAAAATAAAGAATGAAAATAAAATGAAGAATGAAAGACACGAGATTGTAGTGTATAAAAGATAAGAAGACACGAGACATTTGTTTTTAATTAGAGAGGTAGTTTTTCTTTATTATAAAAAGAAATTATAAAATTTTAGAGTCTTCGTAATTACTTTCTACAATAGTTTATATCCATGAGTTATTCTCAATAGTTTATTAAAATAAATTATTTAACTTCGGTTAGAAATTTTTGTTTTTATTTTAATAATTTAAACAAATAAATAAAAAAATTACAATTAGTATTTTTTCTAAAAAAATATAATATAAACAAGCTTATCCTTTATTTTTGTTTACAAAAAACTCAATAAAATAAGTTATCTTGTGTAATTTAAAATATAATTGTTTCAACCTTTTACTATATATTTATTAGTTGTATTATAATAATAAAAAACACAAATCTTTCTCGATCTTTATGAAATTTAATTATATATATATATATATAAATATATTTTGATAATATCATGATTAATAAGAAAATATTTAAAAACACAATTAGTTAAAGAAGAAATATAATGTTTTTATCTATTTATTGAATCATTATCTGTAATAATATTAATAATAAACTAAAAATTGATTGTAAGAAACATAACACAAAACAATTACCTTATATATATACTAGTGTAAACACAGGCGCTATCGCGCCTGTGTGTACGCATTTTTTGAATTATATTAATAATTGATGATATTGTAATGTTATTAATTTAATAAACAAAATAACAAAATAAAAGTATA
>Ga0214544_1007837_pt1 | contig 18376 bp, 6 predicted proteins | sample CNSS3metaG_FD_160074 | JGI IMG/M metagenome (GOLD analysis project Ga0214544, IMG submission 160074) | Root nodule microbial communities from cowpea collected in UCLA plant growth center, Los Angeles, California, USA - CNSS3 | ecosystem: Host-associated > Plants > Roots > Nodule | place: USA... | reverse complement strand
ATATATATATATATATATATATATATATATATATATATATATATATAAATCTTCAATTTCATAAACTTATCCCCCAACCACATCCCACTCTATAATACTATAATTAACATCATTCACTCCCTTCTCATCTCATACTCCCTCACACCTCTACTGTCACAACTTCAAGCTTTCAACTTTTCCACATCTTCATGGACTGGACCCGAGGCCACATGCTCGGCCGTGGTTCCACCGCCGCCGTCTACACCGCTCAGTCCCGCCGATCCGCTCCCGTCTTTGCCGTCAAGTCGGCAGAGCTACACCACTCGGAATTCCTCCGAAGGGAGCAGATGATTCTTTCCACTCTTAACTGTCCTCATATTGTTGCCTACCAAGGTTTTGACACCACGTTTGAGAATGGTGTTTACTGGTTCAACATGTTCATGGAATACGCGCCTCACGGGACGCTGGCGGAGCGCGGTGGTCGCATGGACGAAGCGGTGGTGGGATCCTATACGCGCCAAATTCTGCAGGGGCTGCACTACCTCCACTCCCGTGGGATAGTGCATTGCGACGTGAAGGGGCAGAATGTATTGGTGACGGAGAAGGGGGTGAAAATTTCGGATTTGGGTTGTGCCCGGAGGGTGGGGGAGGTGTCGGCCATCGCCGGCACGCCGGCGTTCATGTCTCCTGAGGTGGCGCGTGGGGAGCAGCAGGGGTTTCCTGCTGACGTGTGGGCTCTGGGGTGCACGGTACTGGAGATGATCACCGGGAAGCCACCGTGGCACGGCGGAGGAGACCCGGCGGGAGTGATTTACAGGATCGGGTTCTCCGATGAGTTGCCTGAGATTCCTAGCTGTGTGTCCGAGCAGGGGAGGGACTTTTTGGGAAAGTGTTTGAAGAGGGACCCGAATGAGAGGTGGTCGGTGGAGGAGCTTCTTGGACACGGTTTTGTTAAGGAATGCACGGAATTGAAGTTGCTTTTGTTGGATTCAGACACTCCCACTGGTGTGTTGGAACGAGGATTTTGGGATTCCTTGGAGACAACTGAGCATGGAGCACGTGATTGTCCCTCTGCTAGGGACAGAATTCGTAGGTTGTTTTCGGACGAACCCCTTTGGGTATGGAAAAACGATGATGATAATGATGATGAGCAATGGGTGACGGTGAGGAGCAATGAGTTCCATGAAGAATTATCCTTTCACAAAACAGACACTACTTCTTTTAATATAGTTAGTGATGAGGAAAACGGTTTTGTTACATTATTTGAACCTAAAATTGTAGTAACAACAGTAGTTGAATTGAGTAGATGGAATGGTATTACTTGTGATGATTGTTATCTTGGAGGCAGAAACTGTGATTGTCGCTGCAGAGAATCATTATTGTCAGTTTTTGTGTGTGTAGTGATTGTTCTCGATGGAAAATTTGATTCTCCTGAGATGGGAATTTTTATTTTTATCATGCATTGCTTTCTGTTACTGCTCTCTCTGTCTCTCTTTAATTCAACTTTGGATGGACTCAACACTTTTCATTTTCATCACTATAATATAATACGGGATAATGTGTGCGCCAGATAATAAATATATATATATATATATATATATATATATATATATATATATATAAACACTGTTATCTTAATCCCATCCATTATTAAAAATAGCCTGCGCCTGGTTTTGTGAATCATCACGCACAGTGAGCTCTATTAATGCGTATCAGATAATTTTTTAAATGTTATTAATTTGGTGTTTTCATTAAAAGAGCAACCCTGGATTTCCTTAAAATTTCGGTTGTTAAATGTAGACACGAGCATTCTTTCAAGAATTGATTGCTACAACAAGACTTGTTATCTGTAATTCATTCAAAATATTGGCACTTCATTGATAGTCACAGGCTCCTCCGATGGTGACAGCAAGTTATTCGACCCTATCCTAACTTATTCTGGCTATGAATTTCAAAAGCAGTGAGCTAGGATCTTTCTTATTTTTGGTTCTCGTAATTCTATTCTTCTATGCATCACCACTTACGTTTGCTTCTTTTAGTGGCCACAACTTTCACCGCAAAAAGAAAAGTATTGTTGTTGCCTATTGTAAAATAAAATGAAACTCTCCAATATACAGCACCAATATGTTATCTAATTACAAAGCTCTTAATGTAATTTTACAGCAAAAGTAAGGTTATTTACACACAATTATTTGGTTACACATTGTGTTTCATGAGATGTGTATACTTAATGTTATAGTTGTTTTGATGTGAATTTGAAATACAACATGGATAATTGACATTGATGCAAACACACAATTAATCTTATGAATGTTGATGTAATATGCCTACCTATGCTTTCAAAAAGTGAGAAGATCTCCCCTTTATCCAAAATAGCAAAAGTCACCAACCCTAGGAAACTTCCTTTACTTTTGTGTAAGCGTTTTATCACATTTATTCCATTTTCAATAATTTCATTTCGTTCTTTAAATGAGCTAAATTTCATTCCATGCGGACATTGAAACTATTACCATACAATAACATTATTTATGAACATAGAAGAGGACATGTATGGTTGTGTAATCTCCTTTCTCATATTCTTAGAACTGCATCACTTCTCAGGACTCTTCTATTACTTACTATTTTTAGACTTGGCCCATTTTAGTTATTTACTTTTACTTTAAACATTTAACCACATTTTTATCCCAAGCGAAAGCAATACCCACTCCATTAGTGGCTTAGAAGCAGAAAATTATACTTTATACAAAAAACAACGAAGCTAAATCGTCAATTTGAATAAACTTCTCAACATTCAATATACAAAATAAAACGTTTTAAAGAATTAAAAGTAAATCAAAATTTTCAAACAAGTTAAAAGTTAATTTATGTATATCATCTCTTTCGAAAATTATCTCATCTAACATTTTTTCTGTATCAACAAACTTAAAAGAGCAGCACATTTTTGTCTCAGAAGATCTTAATAGTGACAAATCCAATTAAAAAGTTCCCTTAGGTTAAAAAGCCAATCCAAATAAGAGACACACGTCGTGATATGCTGAAGCAGCTTCAATAACCCTGTATTCTTTTGCATTTGTATGAATACACAGATCCCAACCTTTCATTTTCATGCCAAATCCTCTGCGCCACAGAAGAATAAATGTGAAAAGTGAATAAAGATTTGAACCATTTCCTTTCTTCAAAATCATATCGTTCATCCTGTTATGAGAACAAAGGGTAATCTTTCTTGTGTAGAACTCACCAGTTATAATATACAGTGGTGAACATTCCTTGCTCAGAAATAATGTGTCTTTTCCTTTAACAAAGTACAACATAATGCCTTTCATAAGAAAATTATCCAAATCCAAAAAAAAAGTAATGTCTGCGAAAATTTGTTGAGTTCAGGCAATTTTTTTCTTAAAGTACATGGACCAGAGTGTTTGGGGGGGCTGCCTTTAAAACTAGTACATATACGGTGGGTGTATAGAGGATTTAGACAATATGCATCACACCAGAAATGGAGAAGTAATAAGTGAACGGCCAAAAAGAGATTTCTCTCTGGACCAAAATAGGATAAATGACAAGTTTAAGGGACAACTTTAATACCATCAAACACTATCCGTGAGCACATTCCTTCAGTTTGTCGAATCTTGAATAGTGAAACAGATGTTGCAAAAGTTACATATGTGCAGAAAAAACAAATCAGCACTATATTTCTTGTCATCACTCAAAAAATTCACAATTTGTCAGGACAAAATTGATCCAAGTTCAACTACAAGTGAAAATCGTATTCCTTGAGGAACAAGCATGCAAGGATTGACAAGCTGTTGTGAACAAACTGCCATGGAACTCCGGAAGAGTATACAAGAAGAAGCCATTCCTACCAGCAACGTTACTTACATATTCTTCTTAGAACCTGAATGTGACAATTTCCTGTCCAAGGACTGTAGTTTGTTGCGGAGGTTCTGGTTTTCCTCAAGTAAGCGATCATACTCAAGAAGGAATCCCTCAGACTGTTTTCTCAGAGCAGATACATTGGCTTCTGCAACATCTACGTCTTTAGTTTTTGACTGTAGTTCAGATTCTAGGCGCATAAGTTCTGTTCTCAATCTAGTCCTTTCTTCCTCCACGCCTTTCATTTCTTCGGAAAAGGTAAATTTCCCATCTTCAGACCCTCTGGTCTGTTTCTTGACAACTTCCATGCCCTTTCTTCGAATCCGCAGTTCTCTTATGTAATGATGTAGTCTGTCTATCATAAGCGCAAGAAAAAGTATACCGCCTGCAAATAATTGACCAAAGATGAATGACGACCAGCAGCCAAAGAGCAGGTTTAATATTTCAGAAACATTACAGAGAAAATAGGTCCAGAAAATCAGAACTGTATCATCTGGTTGGATTGGGGCTGCATTTTCACTCTAGTCATGATGCTTTTAAGCTGTGACCAGGGTTATGATAAATCAATGGCATAAAACTTCTTTGGAAGACAGCAAAGAAAATTATGTTAACCGTGATATAATTCATATAAGATACTTCCGGGGGCTTCTTGAACAGGAGTAACTCGTTTCTGAAAATATTGTATAAAGAAAGAGCACATTGTAAGAATTTTTGGCTACAAAAGAGGATTACAGGAAGCCAGAAAAACACCATAGAAGAAACCACTAGGATTGAGCACTGTGAAACCAGTAGGATGGCTGAGCTTCATTTACATCCATGCGGCCAAATTGGATCCCCTTTTCACGCGTTCATGCAGTCAGTGAATTGAACTGTCGGATGAAATGAGACGGCTCATATCTCGAATCAGTATCTTAAGTCTGATTCACCTAGATAGATTGAGTCATTTGATCTACATCCGATGATTCCGATTCATTGACTGAGATGGCTTGAAAATGTTGATCCAACTGAGCACAGTGCAAGTGAAAACAATTTGTTCCTTGTGGACAAAAGAAAATGAAGGAACAAAAGGTAATTTCTCCATGGATTTGACTCCAATGCCTCAGAAAAGGAGTCAACAAAACAAAGGTTCGTTTGTTAACATTTCCCAGACAATAAGACCATACAAGCTCACATTCATGATCAACACCAATCCTGAACAGAAAAATTTAACACCATAGACAACAACACAACTAAATGCTTTCTGGTTGTGAGAGAGAAAAAAAATCCCCAACATTGAAAACCATACACATATGATTCCTAGTTAAAATCCCCACCAACAAAAAAAGTCATCCTTTTCACCAAGTCACATTACTCAAGTTGCTCCAACATAAAAACTAGGGAAGAAAAGTAATCAACCAGTAGCATATAAATAGAAACCTAGAAATTCCAATAAGGACCCAACAAAACATATTGCAAACCTAACGCAGGGAATAAATTGATTCAATTATCCATGCAAGTAATTACACACAAAGGAACCAGATCAGAAATAGAGAGAACAAATCAAAGAATAGCAAAATAAGAAAAAGGGAACACAAATACCCATGAGTGTTGCTTCAAGGAGGTGCTTGGCCATGAGAACCTGATCGGTGGGATTAATGGCACCACCGTCCTCGATCTCACGCTTCTGAATGTTGACCATGCTGTACACACTGGAAGAGAGCACCACGAGAATCGTCCCTGCAACGGTCTTCACAACCAAGGGTCCACGACCCCGCTTCAACCGATCCAACCCCATTATCACAAGCTTCCTCAACGGCGTCTTGAACAGCAGCAAAGCTATCATCGCACCCTCCGAAAATATCAACGTGAACAGAAGCTGAATCATCTTCGTAATTCAGATCTTTCACTTCACCCGCACAATTCAAATGGGATCAGAGAAAAATAACAAATTTATGGGCCCCGTGAGAGGTTGTGCGTCGCTGTCATCAATATTCAATCACAGCAGATTGGAGAATCATAAAAATTTAAAAAGAAAAAAAAAAAAGTGACAGACTGATAGAAGAGAAGCGAGACCCTTTCAAGAGGAGAACGACAATTGAATTCGAAGGCATGGACAAAATTTTGGGTTCCTACCTTCAAAAACATTTTGTTTTGTCACTAAGTCCTCGTAGTTTCCCTTTTTTAAGGTTTCTAACTTTTCTGATTTTGCATCACTTGCATGGTATTATCTTATATTTACATGTTTAGATCAATTGGTGCACAGAGTGAGTTTTTTCACAAAATTCTATTAATTTAATTATTTTTTGTGATGCCCGTAATAATTTGCATTACAAATTAAATGATTTTCTATTACTTTTGTCGTACTTAGTCTTTGAACATATGATTTACATTTGTTTCCCCTTGCTTTTAATTGTTGTTATGTTGGATGAAGAGTAGCGTACACAAAAATGAAATGAGAACTGGATTCCAAGCATGTAATTTCTAAAGAACTAAAATGTTTTACTTTGCTTATGCAGTTAGAGAATTAATGCATAATTTTTCTCATTTTCTAAAGAAAAAGTAGAAAAGTAGCATGAGCATAATTTGACAAGAATCCGCTTCAGTTAGGACAGTTACACTGACATAACTGTATGAATTTGAAAGGAGACATAGACACCTAAACTAATCATGTTTTGTATATGTGGAACATAGGAATCACCAATGGATGGTTCATAATAAATCAATAGAAAGGACACACGTTGTATTTCCAATTATCTACGGTATTTATTTATATCTTATGACCATACTGCCACGTAGATATTCGACTTCAAATATATGTTTAAAGGAAAGTAAAAAGTTAATTATATTACTATTTTAGATATTTCAACCTAAGCTACTTTCTTTCATTTTACAAATCAATTGTAGGTGAAATTATATTTTCAACTTAAGTTCAATGATGAAGAAAACTTATACATTTTCTCAATCGCTTAAAGTCCTCATTTTTTTATTTATAATCATTAATAAAAGTTTTAACTATAACATTTTTAGCATATATAATTTACTATCAATTTTATTCTTATTAACATAATTTATTTTATTATTTAATTTTTATCAATATAATTCATTTTGTTATTTTACTTTTAAAATTTTATAACTGTTTCTTTACGAATATTGGACTTTGATATCATTATTAAATTTTCCTAAAAAGAATGTTTAAAGATTCAACACCAATTAATAGTAAATAAATTTATATAAAATATCAAAATATCATAATACTTTATCTACTCAAAATATAAAAAAATAAAAATAAATGTATAAATCTTTAGGGTTATAGGGTTAAATATGTTTTTGGTCCTTCAACTTCTAATAAAAATTAAAATTAGTCTAACTTTAAAATTTCTTGAACCAATTTAGTCTTTCAGCAAATGTGTGAATTTAGTTCTTTTAACAAAATTTTATTAAGTTTATTTGACGTTTCAAATAAAATAAACTTAAAAAAATTTAGTTTAAATGACTAAATCTATGGGTATATCTAAAGATTAGGAAGTAAATTGATTCAAAGTTTTCAAAAAGGATTATTTCTAATTTTTATTAAAATATGTTTGACAAAAAACATATTTAATTCTTAGAAAATTATAGTTTGACTCTCATATTACTCCTTGATGTGGTTTAATATGAGTTATTGATTATTTCAAAGGAAAGAAAAATATAGTGATACAATAATCAATGAGTCACATTAAGTAATAATGGAAAATGATAAGATATGAGAGTAAAAAAATAAGAATTTATCTTAATATCATATAAGACTTCTTAGTCACCTGGAGTTTCGGACACTTCTCACACCAAACCAAACCCTATCGATAAATTTGAAGTAGATGATGACGTTATTGTTGTGGTGGAGAGCTTAGCATAGGCCAAAATTACAATGCTGGCAAAGGTAATGGTAACAAACTTGGGGAAAAATGGATGAGCCACACCTCCAAGGCTGAAAGGTTGAACTTCCAAGGCTGAAAGGTTGTCAATTATTCTTTTTCCACAAAAACTCTAACTAGGGTTCTTAGTGTTGTTGTTTTTGTTGATCCTCATTGCCCAATCTTATATTTGGAAGTGAATTGATTACTCTATTATTACCCAATAATTTACATATTCTCTGTCAGTAGATAATACCTGTGATTAGAAGTTTATCTGTTTCCTGATGCCAGTAGATAAAACTACACATGTCGTATTTCACTCATTTACATGTTAAAGTAAGAATCAAACTATTTCAATAATATTTTTTTATTATGCTTTGTTCTTTAGAAGATCATCATTGCAGATAGCTTCGAGAGCTTTCCTGAAGAACTATTCCACATGAACAGATGTAACCATTCTGATATAATTTTTATTATTCAACTTGTATAATTCAATAACATCTACAGTTTATGTTCCGGTATAGCATTATCAACATGTGTGAATTTCCAAGCTGTCGAAATGGGAAGCATACTGTTGAGTCACATTCATCTTTGTCGTGACGCCAAATAGACACTGCACTGCTTCACGTGGTTCTTGTTGGTTTCATTTTTATTTCGCACTTGTTTCCAGCACTCTGAACCAATGCAAAAACCAATGCAAATGATTAAACATAAAACTGGATAGCTGTGGATCTAAGCTAACAGCTGGCCAATGAATAATAGGAGCAACGTTAAACTGTAGAAATTTTGTTTACGAAATGAAAGCTTAATAGTTAGTGAACATAGTAATAATTCTTGCTACAAACTATTCACAAGCATTCTCTAGCTATGACAATATTTACAAAAGAAAGCTTGACAATTACAACTAACGAGAAACTTGGTAATAATACTAGAAAAGCTTGCTAGCAAACTCTTCAAAATCCTTCTCTTCATGTGATGATGAAACTGCAGCAGCAATTTGCCTCATTTCTGAGAGACTCCTACCTAGCTGTAAAGCTACTTTGATTTCAAACAATTTTCCATTTTCTCTTTTATGAGGATCTTCTTCAGTAATATTTAGGTCAATGCTCTCTTCCATGAGCTTAAAGAAACCACAATTTGCCCTATAAATCTCAAACACCATCCCTACTTGCCCCCCATGCTCAAATGTGTTGACAACACTTGCCAAAGCTCCTCCAATAACCCCAACCATCACGGGCCATGATGAACTCACAGAACCCACAAAGCACGAACCCAATGCTGCAAGACCAGATAGTAGAGGACCAGAAACTGCCAATACCTTGTTGAAGTTCAAAACTTGTTTACCCAACTTCAAGTACTCTGCCATGTCCTTCTTTCTCAGAATCATCACAATCTTTCTCATTTCAGCCTCCAACCTTGCATCCCATCCATTCTTCCCTTTCATTTTCCCACCCAACTCTTCTTTTCTTGGACTGATCCTTTGCTTCTGTCTAGGCCACCACACTGCTGGCTCCACAGTTCGAGGGAGTTTTTCAAGCATTGAACCCAATAGAGGAAGAGGGTAGGCCCTGTCCAATGCAAGCACTTTCTCCATCGCTTCATCAACATCATACTCACTAGGATTCCCAAGAGAAACCCTTGTTTTGAGTTCTCTATGAAGCTGCTTGAACAGCCTAGCAGCATTTCTCTGCTCCTCTGCAAGTTGTGATGGCTGAATTTTGTTCATCACCAAAATCAACCCTGTGGCTGCCATATAAAGAATCGTGGAGGACACCTTCAAGGCCACAATAGGTGCTCCTCCACTTGGACTAGCAGCTGCAAGGCCAACCATAGCTGAAGCAGAAAGAGTGATCATATTAACAGATGTCATTAGAAGGCGGTTCCAGTTGTCACGCTGTGCCCCAATATTCTTGTGCATCTCTATTCTATCTGCTACTATCTCCATAATCAAATGAAGCTTGACCTCCTCCGCGGAATTTGGTGTGCTTGTTCCAGATGTTGTAGAACCGTTAGTGTTGATTTTGTAGTAAGGATCTTCTTTTGCATGAGTTGTGGTGGTGGTTGGAAGGTACTTATTTAGATAATCCAATTCTGCCACCAAACTTCTGTTAGGAAGCCTTGCAGTGGAGATCTTGGTTACCTTGATCTTCGGAACATCGATTGAGTCAGCTATTCTTCTTGCACTGAAATATGAGAAAGAAGAACATTTGCTTGAAAGCATATTGGTTCCCATGTGCTATTAATATTCACTATTTTTGCTGTTTATGAAGAAGGCCTTAACCAGTAATTGTTAGGGTGTATGTGATTGATGACACTCTCTCTTACACCACATACGCATATATGTATAGAAGCAGGTGGAATGTAATTGAGAAGTTTCATGACATGGTTGAACATGCTCTGAGCATTGAAAACTACTTGTCCTTTCATTTTGGCTATTTCTGCTTTTCTCCCTCCTATGCTGACTTTCAACAGAAATAACGAGTAAACCCTGCAAGCCTGTAATACCAACAAAAAAGAAATTGTTAAATAAAATAAATTATGCCCTCAAGAAGAGTTTAGCCAATGACCCTGAGCAAAATTAAAGTGAACGTCGAGTTGAATGTTTTAACTTGCTTTTTTGACAACCAACAACATAATATGATAATAATATCTGCTATAACAAAACATACATAAGCCTCCACAATAAACTAAAACACATAATGCATTCCCATGCATTTACTCAATCAAAACATTTTGACAGAGTTTGAGAACGTATAACTCCAAGTCCTTTTTTTTTTTCACATTTATTGCATTCTCTCACGCGGGTTGAGTAAAATTGATTTTCCATAATTGATTACTGTTGAGTGCTGCGGCGCGGTTGTTCACAAGATACTATCACTTTGAAATTAATGGCTATACATATTTGTAGAGTATAACTCTATAGGGTCAGAGGTTTCATTTTCTGACCGGTTCCTCATAAAATCCCTACGCATTGTGATTATAACTTTTGATTAACTTCAGTAAAATAAGGCAAAATTCTTTCGTGTTCACACATCCTTTACATTTTTCAAGTTGAATACTGTACCTCATTTTTTTCAGGAAGTACTTTACGAGCTATACTTGTTATAATTTCATATATATATTGCCCAACATATTAAAATGTTTACTATACTAGTCTAAAAGTCAAATTTTAATAATAAATGCATTAAAAATGTATGGTGTGGTTTAAAATCAAATTTTGGATACATTGAAATTCACATGTTGAAAATGTTTAATCAATTGGAACTATTTCGCATCAATTAAATTTTGATGACAACGAAAATGAAAGGATGGATATTGTATTCAATCACAACTTCAACAAAAAAATAATAATAATCATATCATGTCACACTCTTTCTATTTTCTAAAAGTTTCCTGACGAAACAGTTTTGTGTAGAAAAAATTATAGCACAAGTGTATGTATATTAGTATTCATATCGTGTCATGGTCTTTCTAAATTGTTTTGTTGAAATTGTCGTGTAAAAATATGATATGTATATTAGTATATACTAACTCAACTTTCAAATTTAAAAGCCAACGAGTCAATGACCCCTTATTTTGGGTATATGCACTTCCTAACATCCATGAAGAGCAGGTGGAGTTGTCTCAATAAATTAGAAACCTAACCTAACACGAAGAGTTAGTTGTCTCAATTTCCACGTGACTTGAAACGGAACACGTGCCACTCATCTTCCTCTGAGGATTCAACAAAACATTGATTTTGACAAAAGACAATGTACTACATTGGGACTTTGGACTCTTGTGAGATGCTTCAATCCCTCCATTGATGCCCTTTCTCATACAAGTCCATAAAATCCCAGAATGTTCATCAATTATGCATTTATGCTGTTATGTTTATCTGGTATTCAAATATTATTATCAAACTTCATTTCACAACTGGATAATGATATTTTTTCCTTTCCATAGCTTATTTTACGACTTTACAACTTGGATAACAACAAACTAGACTAAATGAATGATGCTAATGATATTCCATAAAATTAATCAAAAGATTTTTCCAAAAAATATATTCATCCTTAGACTGTTGCCTAGAACAATTAGCTGCTTAGTTACTGTTTTGTCTCCAAAATTCTTTTGACATTTACAGATGAGTATAAAGTGTGTTCAATTTCACATATGATTCGAAAGAATCATATTAAAACATTAGTTAAAGTGTTTTGAAGTTAATTTCTCCAATATGAATCTATGATGAAGAACTAATTCTAAATTGAAGCAACTTTAAACAAATTTATACCGATTTTTATTACTAACTAGTTTTCATAATGAAAACATTCAAACATAAATCACACAACTTTAAAATCAATTTTAACCACAATCAGTTCAGTTGAAAATCAAATCAATCAACCCTTGTACAAAAACATCAACATTCAAAAACTTCTATATTTCGCTCAGGACAAACTAAAGTCTTGCCAACACATTGGAAGATCTTCTTTTGACTTGTTCAATCTGATGGAAACCGCTCTGGAAAGATTAACAGTCTCCTAACAAACAGTAGCATCTACTTCAAAGACTGTGATCAGTACTCTTCTTTGCTTCAGGCTTTAGTCAATGCCAGAGATCGTGCTCGAAGATTTAAGAATATTGACCTAAAATAAAATACACACAATCAATGATCTCAATTTACATGTTGTTATAGCAAAGGGAAATGGGAACGATCATTAACAAGTCAAGGAAATTAGAGGAAAAGAAAACAAAAAACACGTACCAGAAAAATGCTGCTACGCTGTGGAAAACAACACGGAAATGAAGAGGCAAGAATTTATGATTTATCCACCCGACAATCGGCGAGATCTGCGGTTCAAGTCAAGGGAGTGATAAAGTTAAAATCAAAAATAAAAAAATTGATATTTCATTAAATTCTGTCATTTTCTACACTTGAAATAGAAATATTACCGTCCATGCAGTGTACTGCACTGATGGATAATCCTTCCTAACTTTAGCTTTCACATTCACCCAAGGTTGGCCTGAAATCCAATTTTTCATCATAAACATGAGCACACAATTCATCAACCAAGTATGCCATTCATTTTGTACATCACTTTTAGGACAGTCTCGTGTTTTTTGATAAGTAAACAAACAGTAGCCAGGAATGTCAGAGTTGGAAATCCTGTTTTTCATATTGATAAGAAATATTCTTTTTGCCTACTTTCCAGCTGTATCTTACTTGGAGTATTCCATGTTTCTTCAATGTGAGTAAAGAAGTTATATGTTGAAAAATGACCAACCTTCAACAACTAATCCGTAATAAATCATGAAAAGCAAATTGTTCCAAGGAGAAGATGTACATTGTTCAATCAGAACCTGAAAACAAAAAGATCAATGAAAGAAGAATTAATTACAGAAGGATAAATTAAACTTTTCTATCATTTGTGTTGGGAAAGGTGGTATAGAAAACCCATCCGTCTAATTACAAATAAATTCTTGAATAAATATGATCACAAATTTCTTTTAAGGTTCAATTCATTATAGCATTTTAAGACAGCAGATATTTAATGCTGCAAAAATTTAAGAAAAGCAGACCGAGAACATGGTACCAACTGCAATGCCTGATATAGTTAGAACTTAGAACAGAAGGATTTGCAGTTTTACCTTCTTCGCCACAGTTTTTGTATCTCTCTTTCCTTTGAATATTTTGTCCAGTATTAAATGAAAAAAGTGTCCAAAGGGTCCAATATAACCGGCTCCAAAAAGCTGCATGCAATAAACGATTTATGATTCCCAATGCTGAAATATATGTATATAACCAGAAAAGGCGCAAGTCACTCGTAACTGTAGTAGTAGAAGTAGTTAAATTAAGACATAAAGGTTTAAGCAAGAAGCCTACTTGCTGCTACTTCGTCTATCAATTTGGGCATGGCATAGTTCATCAAGATGAGCAGCAACATGTTAATAACTAAAATAACTAAAAGACTCGTTTCATAAGTAAAAATTTTTCCTTCTTGTTATTATGGTAGATGGATTCGAAGCATTGCCATAAGTAAATGTTTGAATTTTTTTAAAGTTTTCCACATATTAAGACAAGGAAATAAAAAAGTGAGGATAGTTTAGCTAACGTGAGGTGCATATAAAGTAGGATTGGGTGACCTGAATATAGATTTTCTTGATTGCTTTGGTTTGGTCCCTTATATTTTCTTATTACAATTTTTTTTTCTTTCAATAAATATCCTCAGGAAGCATTTGATTGTTGAGGTATGAACTGTCAACCTAGTTGAGATGTCATATTCACATGATGATGCTATCCTTAGTGATATATATCACAAAAGAATAAAAAATAAAAAACTCATTCCAACATTTTAAAAACAGTTTTTGTTACCGATTTTCTATCACACCAACCCCCCAAAAGTCCAGCGAAATAGTCCGGCACTTTATCTTCCACATAAATATTAGAAGAACAAAATACTCCTCTTTCAGATGCTTAAATTATATATTCTTCCCCTTTTATTTTAAAAATTACACTCCCCTTTCTACAGATATCAATGTTCACACACTTTAGTTTGTTTGACTTGTTAATATTTTTGTTTCCTCGGATACGGAAATTGTGCGATTATAGTTCTCGATATTTCAAATTTGTCCATTGGCCCCTTTCGGTACCCCCAATGTGCAATTTTAATCTTTGAGTTCCAAATGTGTCAATTAGATCTACTATATATATCAATTGTGTGATTTTAAAGCCTCTGCTAATTGGAAACAGTTCATGTGATATTGACTGTCGTGTGTTTAAGGATTAAAACCACACAATTACAATAGTTGGGGGCAAGAATATGCAATTAAGTCTTTATTTCAACGTAAATGAGTCTGTTAATTACGCAAAAACCTTGTAAGAATGTTCTTTTCTTTTGAATTTTAAGATCACTTACAAGTTACAACTAATTTGAACCACCGACAGCATTCAATTAGCATACTTAACAGATGCAACGATATTTTGAACACTTGTCAAGTCAACACTGAAATTTGGCTCAGAATTTTCATTTCATCCTCTTTAAAGTCCAAAACTTTTAGTAGATATTCAAACCCAATTGCCAATAATACAAACAGCCATAAAAAAAAGAGGAAATTAACCCCAAAATATAGACTGCAATTTACTATATCAGAATCAGGTTACGATACTACTTAGGATTGGGTAGAAAGAACAAGATTGAACTAAATAAAAAAAGGAAAAGGAACTCACGACTTTGAGAAGAAGACGTTTCAATTGAAGTTTCTGTATCCCAGAAAGTTTCTGAGACACAATATCGCTGATCGCTGATACTACACCTGCAGTGATTACCTAATTTGACCCCCAATGACTAAGTCAACGAAAATGGATGGAAAATAAAAAAGAAGGAAAATTGAAAGTGAGATTGATGCAGGAGCAGGAGCAGAAGAGGTACCTTGGTTCTCAAAGGGTTTTCTTGGAGCTGTTTGACGTAATTGTTGAGTCCCTTCTTTGCCAAAGAACCCATCTTGCTCCCACCCTTTGACTGAATAGCAGGTAACTGAGTCTGGGTCCGTCACTTTTGTGCATATGTATTATTATGGATGTCTTCCCAAAATATCTTTGAGACAAGACATTGACCCACCCAGGTTGCTCTTATTTCATTTTTACTTTTTACACACCCAATGTCACATCCCCGTGTAGCACATGGCTATTTATTAATTATGAGACAACAATAGTTAGTAACACATACATAAATTATAAGCAATGAAATTAAAGATTCTATTTTTTTTTATTATCGATCTAAAATCTATATGTTAAAAATTTGACAATACTTTTTCTTACAGAAAATATTTCTATGATATTATCATTTTAAATCAATGTTAATTTCTATGAAGGAAAAATGTTTGCTTCATTATATATATATATATATATATATATATATATATATATATATATATATAATTGAAATTGAAAATAGAAAAAGAAAGGAAGAAAGTAAAGTAATTGTCTTATTATGGTGATTTCACTTGAGTAGGGATGTCAAACGGGGCGGGTAGGGTACGAGTAGTAGTTCTCCGTACCCTACCCGCTAGATAAATATTTGTTCCGTATCCGTATTTATATCCGTCGGGTATCCGTTATGCGGGTACCCGTCTATTTTTTTTTATACCCACGGATATTCATGGATACCCACGGGTATTTACAAAATTATTTAAAAAATAAATATTTAATCATAAATTCAAATAAAATAAAATACATCACTGTCATAAATTTTAAATAAATTTTAAACTAACTCAAGTCCAAATAATTATAAAAATAAATATAAAATGACGTTCAACACGATAAAAATTCTTTAATTAGTGTTTTGATCAACAAGTTCAATTTCTCCGATTGATTTCTGAAAAATAATCAAATAATAAACCTCAACTGTCACGTGCCAAATATTCTTATTTTGATTCCATCATTTGACAACAAGCATACCATAAACGTCACTATCTATATATGGTTTGATGTATATACCCAATTTCAAAGAAGGAGAAGAGAAAAATGTTAAGGGATGTACTTGAAAGAAGACTACGTACCAATACTTGAAGTTGGAAGAATGAAGACAGAAGACAAGATGTGCAACTTATAAAAAATTAGGACAAAATGTTTTTTACTAATATATATATATATATATATATATATATATATATATGTGTATTTTTGTGAAATAAAGTTTAGCGAGTACGGTATCCACGGATACAAATACTATGATACCCGTACCCGCCCCGTTAACATGCGAGTATCAAAAATATCTATACCCACGGGTAGCGGGTATCCATTTCTTATCCATTGCGGATTTTATCCGCGGATACCTATGGGTACGGATATTTTTGACATCCCTACACTTGAGCAAATAATTATTAATGCAGCTTTATTTTTTTTAGAAGACAAAAATACTCATAAATATTATACATGGGTATTTAATATTTTATTTAATGTTCACAAATAAAAATTAAAACTAATTAATAATAAAATAATTATATTTTAATGTTGCTAAAAATTAAATATAAGAAATTTAAATTAACTGAAAAATTAACAAAAAAATAGTGTTAAACATCTAAAAAAAATAACATAAGAAAGTATAAATTAACAAAAAAACCAACAAAAAAATTTAGTGTTAAACATCTAAAAAAGTTACAAAAAGAGTACAATTAAAGTGTCAATTTGAGACTTAATTGAATTTTGTTTCTTTTTAGTAGAGACTTTAAAAATTTCAAAATTTTTGTTTTGTAACAGTAAGTTATTGTCTAAAAATTTAAAAAGATATTTTTATCTTTATAAAATTTATATGCATTTATACTATTTTAATTACTGTATTTAATTATTTCTACTTTCAATATAAAAATGATGATACCAAAACACATTTATTATTCTTTAATTAGTATCTTAGAGCATTTATTAGCATTTTTCTTTATTTTTTCGGTGTCTACCAAATACTTTTTTAATTATATATATTAGTTGGGAGCTCGTGTTGAAATGATTATTTTAACAAAATTATAACTAGTTGTGAAAAACCAGGTATACACTGAAAGCAAGTTATTGATACTTATGAAAATGAGACCGTTCGTAGCTACATTTGAAAATAATAATAATAATAATAATAATACTAATAATTTTTATTATAATTATAATTACCTAAATGAGCATTGGATTGGACAGGTGATTTATGCAGTGTTATAAGTGTTATAGAAGGATCTAATAGTTTATAAATTGTAAAAAAATGGTATATATAAAAGAAAAATAGAACAATTAAAATAATGTATTTTTACATAAAATTCCATATGATGTGTTTTACAAATAAAAATAAAAATAATTTTCACAAAATAATATTGCTGTAAATATTACAACTAAAAATGTTATTTCTAGGGATATCTTAAAATATGTTTGAATTTAATATTCCAATTAATATTTTAAAATTTTAAAAATAATTAATAAAGATAAATAATGGGTGTAATTGTGAGTTTAGAACTTTTCACTTCTTTATTGAGGATAAAAATATAAAATAACTCTTTGGACAATGATATTATGATTATCAAATTTTGATTCTAGTCTTTTATTCTTTAATGTGACTTAGAGTAAACCATTAATTAGTATATCACTATCTTTACCTTTGAAAGATTCAATGACCTATACTAGACCACGTCAAGAAGTAAAGAATAAGAGTTAAAGATAAAGAGTTATAGTATAATATTCTTAACACTTTTGAAATTAAAATATACTTCAAAAAATGGTTTTTTTCCCAAACTGGTGCAATTTTTTTTCCAATTTCCTAAAATAGTGCAGTTTTTTTTTTTAATTCCCGGCAGAGGTAAGTCGTGAGAAAATGGCACGACTTCATCTTGAAGAAGTCGTGCCAAATTAAGGCGAATTTGATTAAAATAAGTTGAAGTCGTGCCAACATGGAGAGACTTCTGTGTTATAAAGAAGTTGTGCCATATTCAGACGACTTTAATTAACATTTTAAGCAAAGTCGTGCCAATATGGAAAGACTTCAGTATTAAATTGTTAACGAAGAAGTCGTCCCATATCGGAGAGACTTCAGTGTTGTATTGATAATGAAGAAGTCGTATCATATTGGAACGACTTTAGTTCGAATAAAAATTAAATATTTTTTAGTCATGTTAATTAGTTAAATAATAATGCATATAAGTAATTA
>Ga0214544_1007836_pt1 | contig 18378 bp, 15 predicted proteins | sample CNSS3metaG_FD_160074 | JGI IMG/M metagenome (GOLD analysis project Ga0214544, IMG submission 160074) | Root nodule microbial communities from cowpea collected in UCLA plant growth center, Los Angeles, California, USA - CNSS3 | ecosystem: Host-associated > Plants > Roots > Nodule | place: USA... | reverse complement strand
TGGCGGCGGGGGTTGGGGGTGCGGTAAGCCCCGGTTGACCAGATGGAAAGTGATGGGGATGGGTAGAGGTAACGGGTGTCTGTTGGGTGGTGGTGAAGGTGTGGGGGGTGGGATTGTATTCACTTTCCTCCTCTGTAGGCTGGAAAGCCGGAGACTTCAGAGCTTCAGAGGCTTCTTTGGCTTTTCCCTTCAGGTTGGGATCAGCCTCGATCCTTCGCCTGAGGCGGCAGTTCTCTTGTCTCAACGCCTCCATTTCTTCAGCACTGCGCTTCTTCAGGTCTGCGAGTTCCTGTTGCATCTTTGCTTGGCCGTCTAGGATGGCGGCCAAATCAGGGGTGATGCTAGGAGGTCTAGAGGGACCAGCATCCGCTTGCTTGTTCGCTCCAGCTCTGCTGTGTGTGGAAACCATCTTCAGAGAAAAACAGGTACTAAAGGTGTTCGTCTCGTGCCCCACGGTGGGCGCCAATTTTTCCTGCAGAGAACAAATAAGATAAGTTAGGCACGAGTATCACCTTATCATGTAGTCCGCTATCACTTCAGTTGGCCTCTTCCCATTCGATGCATGTCGGCTTGAACCCAGGAGGGGTTACCTGCAGAAGAGTCTCCGAAGCTCAAGTAAGTCAAAACTCTCAGAGAGTCAAATCAGCGATTAATGAATGCGTACCTTTAATTAATGTGGTCCACGTGTATTTATAGAGCATTAATGATGTTTGACCATCCCATGGGCTGGGCCTTGACTTGGGCTCTAGCTAGGGCTTGCGAGTGGGCCAGGGTCCTAACCCAGGCTCTTAAGGTTTATTGGACGCGGACGCTTCCATTATACTGAGTTCATTAGAGTGGTCGGCCTAGGCTCTAAACTTACTAGATACTGGAGTAGTCGGTCTAGGCCGGCTATTTGTCTTAAGGTGTCATTAGAATTTTCTTTGGGCTCGTATTTCGACCCAACTTTATTTTCATTGTATTTTGTGTTTGGGCTAACATCAAACCCAATGTGCTTAAAGACCAACATTGGATCAGTGTGCTTCTCCAAATTTCTCAACCAGCGTACATGATCTACAATTTGGGCTTTAATTTGAATGCAGCCCAACGTGGGATCATTCAAAACATGCACCTAATTTTTTTTCCTTGCTCCACGCACTCCAACAACTCCTATGCTTGATTGGGCCTAAATCTAATCTGCCCAAATGCTACCAAACCTAAAGCGTGAAGTTCATTTTCAACATCACCCTTGCATTCAACCTTACTTCCTTCATAGTGGCTCTGCTAGGGCTTCCATATATCCACACGCATTCCACCTTTGGCTGATAGAGTTCCTTCCACTCTCCATGTGTTTCCACCCTCAGGCTTTGTGAATCACGTTGATTCACGTTTCTCTTCACGCGTCCACCTTTACTTTACTAATCATTTCATCTTTCCGTAGTTGGATTTTCATGGCGACCTTGTTACCTATAAAAGGTAGGCCAATATTTGTAATTTGTAGCTTTGATTAATGAGAGTGGTTATTTCCCATTTTCCTCTTAGCTCACCTTCTAGAGAGGTATTTGCCTCCTTAAGGTTTCGATTGAGTGTGTTGTGAGATTCCAAATCTAGAACGAGAGCTAATCGAGAGTTACGAGTCTTCCGTTGTTGTTTTTCTTTTATTCACACCGAAAAGGATCGAAGCTTGAAGGTCGAACGAGAGTTTTCCACCGTTCAATTCGTTCTACTGACGAGTATACGTCAAATCGTCGTCCTCAACATGCAAGCATATGCCAACAATAATCTCACAGCTTCTAACCTAGCTACAGGTGCATATGTTTCATCAAAATCAATACCTTCCTCTTGATTATAACCTTTAGCAACTAGCCTAGCCTTATTCCTAACAATGTTACCATTTTAATCCATTTTATTCCTAAACGCCCATTTAGTACCAATCACATTCATTTCATGAGTTTTAGGAACAAGAGACCACACATCATTTCTAGTGAATTAATTAAACTCATCTTGCATAGCAACAACCCAATCATTATCACCTAATGCATCATTCACATTTTTAGGTTCAATTTGAGACACAAATGCAACATGTTCAAAGAATACAAGCTTACATCTAGTTGATACTCCCTGTTTTATATGACCAATTATTTTGTCATTTGATAGTCCCTTGTGTTCAATCCACTCCTTGGGTAAGTTGTTGTCTATAGTTTTTAGCCGAATGAATTTCCTTTTCAACTGGTTGATTTCCTACAGCAGATTCCTTTTCTGCAATAGTTTGATTTTCCTGCAACATATCTTCTTCATCTCCAATCTTAGGTCTTTGATCTTGCTGCACTTGGTTACTTTCATCAAATACAACATGCACAGACTCTTCAACAATCATTAGCCTTTTGTTGTACACCCTATATGCATGGTTGTTTATAGCATAACCTAGAAAGATGCCTTCATCCACTTTTGAGTCAAATTTGCCAAGTTGCTCTTTTCCATTATTTGAGATAAAATATTTGCAACCAAATACTTTTAGGTGATTTAGAGTAGGGCTTCTACCTTCGAAAAGCTCATAAGGTATTTTCTTTATAATTGGCCTTATCAACACATGGTTTAAAACATATGAAGTTGTGTTGACTACATCAGCCCAAAAGTACTTAGGCAATGATGTTTCATTTAGCATGGTTCTAGCTAGTTCCTCTAATGATATGTTTTTTCTCTCAACCACTCCATTTTGTTGTGGAGTTCTAGGAGCTGAAAAGTTATGTTTAATGTCATGTTTTTCACAAAAATTGCTCAAACTTTTCATTTTGAAACTTTCCACCATGATCACTCCTTAGAGAGACTATTTTAGAATCTTTTTCATTTTCTAAAACCTTGGCAAGTTTCTTAAGAGCATATAATTTTTCATTGTTGGCAACTAGAAATAAAGTTCATATAAATCTAGAGAAATCATCAACAATAACCAATGCATAATAGTTTCCACCAAGACTCGTAGTTCTAGAAGGACCAAATAGATCCATGTGAAGCAATTCTAAGGGTCTTTCAGTTGAAATGAATTTTTTGAGTTTAAAAGAAACCTTGGTTTGCTTTTCCCCTTTGGCATGCTTCACATATCCAGTCCTTCTCAAACTTAAGTTTTGGTAACCCTTCAACCAATTGTTTTCTATTTAGCCAATTCAAATGGTGCATATGTATATTGTAAGACCCGTGAAATTTAATTAATTAAATAATTAATTAATTAATAAATGTGGGTGGGAAGATCATTTATGACATTAATTTCTGATTAGTATGACGTGGAAAAGTACTAGTTCAAAAGGTTGAGAGTACTTTGTATGTGTGAGAGAACTTGGGTTCAAGTCCTGGGTATGCCATTTATGTGTTATTTAATTATTATTGTTTTTAATAATATGATTGATCATGTTTCATATGATATAATATTTGAATTATATTAGTTAGTAAGAAACATGAGTTGGCATGATGGTTTGGCATTGACATGGCATTTGCATGGTTAAGGGTTCAAACCTTGGAAAACCCAAATTAAACTTTATTTTTGCTAAACTGAGTTTTTGGCTTGAATATGGAAGGGTGGAGGAAACCCTAGTGGAGTGGACAGCCACGGGTGGCTGGAAAGCAGCCCATAAGTGATCGTGAATAGAAATTTTATAGCTTTTTAATGATAATTTCGTTTTAGTGTAATTTAGGGTAATTAACACACCATTAATTGAATTTTGAGAGAGAAGGAGAGGGTTAGTGGTTCAATTTCGTTCTGCATAATTTGGGAGAGTGAAATCAGAGTGTTTTGGTGCTGTGAGAGGGATTAAAAGATCCAGGTTAGGGGAGCTGAACCACGCCCTATCTAGTTTTTTATGCATATGTGTATGATTGATAATATGTATGTGTGTGGCCCTTAAGTGTTGCATTGAAAACCTAAAGTTTCTGGAAATTTTCCAGAAACCGCATGGCGGTAAACTCCCAACTGCCAGGCGACGCATATTGAAAAACCCAAATTTCTGGGTTCTGGTTGAGTTGCCCGGCAGTGATGAATACCCGCCAGCCGACGCGAATCACTCTGGTTCGATTTTTGATGATTTTGAGATTCTGGGTGTTTTTGATCGGAGGGGAAACCAGGGTTAATTATTGAAGAATAAATTGATGTTAAAATGCCTTTAAATTTCATGTAATGGATGATAATTCGAATGGAACAGTGTTAAGGTGGGAAAGATTGGGGATTTTTGCTGTTAGATAAACTAGTGCTAAAATTCTGAGGGGAAAATTATAGGGGTTGAGGGTGGTGTGCTCATTGGGTTGTATACAACTGAGTTAGAGTGTGAATTGGGAGAAATTGGACAGGACGAAGGTTGAATGGTGAGATTTGGGGGTTGTTGCAGGGAGGAGGATTTCTGGAAATACCAGAATTCATACGCACCGCCTGGCAGCACGGGATCTACCGCCAGGCGCTATTGCAGAGATATCTCTCTCTGCGTGGTTGTTGATATATTGAAGGCTCTAAGATTTTGGGATGGTCAGGACGTTTTGTTATATGACGGGTAGAGCAAATATTGGATAGCAACTTGTGGAATGAATTATGCAAGCAAGGAACAAGAATTAACTATAAGGAACTTGTGGTTGAGGTGTAGAATGACGAAGCAGCTGATATAGGTTCCATAGGTATAATCAACCAGTTATTGGATTAACTTTAAGCATTTTGGATTAATTGGTAATTAGAGGAAGCTGGATCATGTTAGAAATTTGGAATAGGATTAGGTGAGTGCATGTTGAGAATACTGTCATTAGAACAAGGCTGGCCAAGCATTGGATGCAAATAGAGTGGTAAACTTAAGGCTAAGAATCTTAATAATAGTATGAGATTAAGCGAATATTTTGGATCTAGTGATCGTAATGGATGTGAGGCATTGTGGGTACTGCTATAGAACTTGGATATAACCATTGAACTTGTTTGAGTGAATAGCAAAGTCTGAAAGTCAGTACAGTGCAGGTTACTGGTATAGTGCCTAGCGGTAGAGTAGGGATCGTCAGGCGATAGCGATAAAAACAGGAACGTTTGGAGTGCAAGGTGCCTGGCGGCAGAGTCGAGACTGCTAGGCGATAGCTAGTATACTGGAGTTCCTAGTACGAGTGGCGCCTGGCGGAGCGAGAGATCTCGCCAGGCGATAAAGGTAGAAATAGTGGGGTTCTGGAGCGCTGGCACCTGGCGGTGGGGGGCTGACTCGCCAGGCGGTGGCTGCTGTGTTTGCGTGTTTTGAGGCGCTTGGCGCTTGGTGGTACGTGTCCCCCGCCAGGCGGTGTGGAAGTTGTAACGCCTAGCGATACGTGTCCCCCACTAGGCAATTTGGCTGTTGTAAGTCCTAGTTGTTGGACTTTTTAGGTGTGATCTACAAGGCTTTTGGTGTTGCTTCAAAGGTAAGATTGTCGGGTTCCTTGAGTTGAGCTCAGAACGTATCCCTTGAGTTGAGCTCGGGATAGGGGTTAAGCACGTAGCATTCCTCGAGTTGAGCTCGGAATGGCATCCCTCGAGTTGAGCTTGGGATGGCGGATGAACACGAGAAACCCTTGAGTTAAGCTCAAGTTGGCGAGTGTTGCCAGTGTGAGTGTGCTGGTTGTGGCCATTACGGATGGGTCCAGATAGATTTCCCTCCTTAGTAAATAGCTGATGAGTTTGGTAATCTTGGGATAATACGACTTATGTTGTATTTGGGAACTCCACTTGGCGTTGCGGTGTATGATCCATAGCAATGGTTTCCCGCACGTGCTCTGTTGGTTGTGGCCGATAGGTTTGGCAGCAAATTACCTTGGGGTAATCTCTAAAAGATGTAGAACACAAATGATCTGGTGGTGGCCAGGTGATGAGAATTAAAAGAATGGAAACTCTTAGGGATGATTATGTGGTTTATATATATCTGTTGTGTATGTGTATACGAACTTTGTATGTTTTAATTGTTAAGCTCACCCTATCTGCTTGTGTTTGGCGATGATCGTGTACGCGGTACACGTGAGCAGATGTTGTTGATGCAGGTGGTGATGGTGAGGCTTAGCCACGGAGCGGGGATTATCATGGGATCTTTATGTTTATGCTTTCTTTCTTCTATTTGAAATAAGTTGTAAAGGCTCATGGCCTATTTTGACTAAACTTGCAGTTTTGTATTTATGGATGTTTTAGTAAATTAATAAAGTTTTAAATTTCTCGTGTTTTGGAAAATGAGGATTATTCATAAATGCGATATAAAAGAATTTTATATTTCTACACTATATTAAAAATTCGTAATATCCTGACGGGATGTTACATATATGACAAAGTCTCTTATGTCATAACCAAGTATCATCCTCTTTTATAAGCAAACAATGAATGTTAAATGATGCATGATACAGATTAAGCAAGTATATATTTTTGATTCTGTTTCCTACCAACACAATGCTACCACATGCATCATATATAAGACAATGATTTGGTTCAAACACAACTTTAAAACTTTTGTCACATAGTTGACTTATACTTATCAAATTGTGCTTTAGCCCTTCAACTAAAAGCACGTTGTGGATGATGAATGATGCTTCATTGTTGATAACTCCACTTCCAAGTATCCTTTCTTTGTTATTGTCACCATAAGTCACAAATCCTTCTTCCTATAGTTCCAACTTTGCAAACTTGGACTTGTCACCAGTCATATGCCTCGAGCAGCCACTATCAAGGTACCATGGGTCTTTCTTTTCATGTTTTGTGACCTATAAACAACATAGCATTCCACGGTACCCTTTGATAGTTTGGGTCCAACATGGTTATGCCTTTTTAGATCCTTTTGGGATCCATTTCATAAATCTCTTAGGTACATCATATTTTTTAGCATAGTAATTCTTGAGCACATTATCTTTCTTCATACAATAGTTGTAAGAAATGAATGGCATAGCATTTGGCTCACTCTTGGAAAAGAAACTAAAGAACTTCTTGGCTTTCTTTTCAAAGATAAGTGTAAGACCCAGGAAATTCATACAAATAATAATTAATAAAGTATAAGTAATTGTGGGTTGAGAATACCCTAAGGGAGTTCCTTGATAAACTCTAGACAAAGAATAGTGTTAGCTTAAGTGGGTGTTACAATAGGTGTATAACAAAGTCCAGCCTTCCCAAAAACACAATTTTGAGAGCCAAAAACAACTTCAAGGTTTGCTTTTCCTCTTGTGAACTTTGCACATGTTTTAAAAAGATATTTCACTTGATTTTTCAAAGTACTGCAATTTTCACAAGGTTTTACACCCAACTGTTTTTCAGAAAAATCAACTGAATTAATGTATATCATATCCAAATTATCGAAATCAGTTTTTAAGTCGTCTATTTCTGACTCTAGTTGGCTAACTCTGTTTTCTAACCAGCTATTTAAATTTTTTAGCTGATTGTTCATGACTGCATTTTTGTTAGTGATGAGTGCGTATTTTTGCCCTCATTTAAGGTTTAATTCTGGGTATTTATTTAAATTTGTGTGCTTAAAGATTGATTTAATTGGGAATTCCTATAATTGAGTTTATTGAGCATGAGATACAAAAACATGTTAAAAATAGCTTTTTAGTTGCATAAATGTTCTTTGGATATTTTGAGGTGTGTTAGTGCAGCTGCAGCTAAGTTGAGCTCATAGAGGTGTGGTAATAAATTGCTTAAAGCTTCATGACACCTTAAAGATAAATCCAAGAATAAGAAATTATCAAAATCACAAAAAATCCAAGTCAAGCATTGCATGAAGACGGCAAGAAAAGCTTGAAAAAGTGAAGAAGTTTGGCTAAGCCAAGAAGAAAGCAACAAAAAAAATGGATCTTGCGGTTTTCTTTATCTTTATGATAGAAGATAAGTTGGGAAAAATATATTTTTAGATTTTGTATTTGATATTTTTAAATAATTATTTTATTTAATTATATCATAAAATATTAAAAGATAATAACTACCAAATCTTTTTAAATATGACAAGATCTTTTTGAATCTTTTTAGATCCACAACAAACAAATATATCTTGAAGATATTGGATTATTTAGAAGATAATTTGAGGAGATTACAAAGGGTTGATATGGAAAATTAATACAAATCTTAATTGGTGATAATTTATCATATATCTTTAAGTAATTAATTTATTTAATTATATTAGATATTGATATTATCAACCAACTATATTTGTCAAATAGTCTATATATCTCCAAATATTTTTAAATATTTATCTTTATCTTTATTTTAAAAGATATTTGAGAGATTTTAGCAACAAAAAAGCTTAGTTCAAGTCCTATATAAAGAGACCAAGGGGGAAGCAGAAAAGACAAGCTCGGGACTTCGAAGTTTTGGAACCCTTAGGGAGGCATAATTTTGTTTCCTTTTTGTCTCTATTCTTCTTTCTATCTTTATTTTACTTTTGCATTCTATGGAGTGCTAAACTTCTTGGGTTGATTCCATTGTAATTTCATTATGGATTCTGAGGTTAGAATGAAATAATTTCTATGTTCTTTTTATAATTGTTGTGGTTTTAATTCATCTATATCTTTTATCTTTGAATCACGTGAAAAGTAATGGTTTTTACATCATAGCTAATTAGTGAGATGTTTTAATCTATATGCATAACAATCATATGAGTTCAAAGGTTTTTAATTTTAATTGAGAATTTAGTTTGATTAAATTTAGAAACTTTCATGTGATTGAATGGGTTTTTACCAATGATTGAGAATGTACTTTGATTAGAGGTGAAAACTTTAACTTGAATTAATCAAGAATGTACTTTGGTTAGTTAGTTTTTTTCTTGATTTTACAGGTAAAAGAATGGACATGATTAAGGATAGTAATATTTAATTGAGAATGTACTTTGGTTAAATTTACTGTTAATCTACAAAGTTCTTGCTTTTGATCGAGAAATTACTTTTATTAATAGTGAGAACACGAACAAACTAATTGAGAATTTACATTGATTAATTTGTAAATCTTCAACAATAATTAATTGAGGAATAATCTTTAGATAACCGATGATGGATCTATTTTGAAAAAGTAGTGGAATCAATTTATTTTTCTTTATCATTGTTTTTTTTAATCTTTTTATATTTTTATCTTTTTCAAATTTTATTTCTTTATTCCTTGTTTCATTTGATTAACTCTTTTGTATAGTTTATATAAGAACTAGTTTGTTAAAAATTAATTCCATGTTCGTTGGGAGACGACTTAGGGTTACTTTACCCTTTCTATTTTCTTGACTACTATCTTAGCAATACTGAAGTTGTTATAGTTTAGTAGTATTAATTTGATCGCGTCAATGACATCGTTATTAGTTAGCCTCATTATGCAACTCTTCAAAGTCATGCAACAATCAACAATAGTAATTTTTATCTTTGGATGACAAGGAACTCACTTGGCTTGATGAGGATTATTCATATCCAGCCATGAGGCATAGATTTGCTTCCTCACTTCCTTCTTGGGATGAAGTGCTTGTTGAATCATCATTGTCCTCCCAAGTTATATAGGCACGTCTTTCCTTGGCTTTTTTCTCCTTTTTCTTGTGACCAAGCTTCTCCTTCTCTTGGTTAACATTAGGACATTCAATCTTGATATGTCCTTGCTTTCCATAATTATAACATGAGAATTTAGAAGTATTACTTGAATCATTTTGTTTAGAAATGTACCTCCTTTGATTACCTTTGTTTCCTTTCCTCTTGAGATACTTCCCAAACCTCTTGACTAGTATATTCAAGTTCTCATTATCACTTGATTTAGCTACCTTTTCCTCGATTTCATCACTCTTTTGGGAGCTAGCCTTCAAGGCTATGGTTTTTACCTTTTTCTCACTTGACTCAAGCTCACTTAGCCTTTGCATTTCAATCTCATGCTCTCTTAATTTGCCAAACAGTGCAATTGTGGTGATGATGGATAAATCCTCAGATTTTGAGATGGCGATCACCTTTGGTTGCCAATTTCTATCAAGACACTTTAGCACTTTGATGTTTAGCTCCTCTTTGTCAAATTGTTTGCCTAGACCCATGAGATGGTTGACAATGTGAGTGAACCTCTTTTGAACTTCAGCTATGGAATCTCCTTTTTTCATCTTGAAAAGCTCATACTCTTGAATCAAGGCATGCTTCCTTACTCTTTTCACTTCATTCATCCCCTCATGTGTGACTTCTAGCACATCCCATATTTCCTTTGCACTCTTGCATTGGGAGACCCTAAAAAATTCATCCATATTCAAAGATGAGGTGATGATATTCTTTGCATTGTAGTCATATTGAGCTCTTCTCCTTTCTTCATCCGTCCATTCAGTCCAATGGTTGTCCACCTGCTTATTTTCAACAAGACATTTAGGAGTATATGGTCCATTAACTATTGCATTCCAAATTCATTTGTCAATAAACGATACAATCAAAAGATAAATTACCATTACTTGTTAGGAAATAGCTACAAAGTTATTCTTTTAAGGAGGAAAAAGATAAAATATATAAGTAGAAGATAAAATTCAACCAATGTAATGCAGTAATGTCAGTCACTCACTCTATAACTTAAGGTCACATTAGAGCATTAATACCTTGAAGTTTTTTTATCTTCTTATTTTTAGAAAACTTTATTTCATTAATTTTTTCTTATCTTTTTTCTATAGCACACGATTTGAATTAGCAAATTTTAAAATTTTATTAAACTAAATAAAAAGGTAACCTTTTTTTATTTTTTTCATTATAACCTTTTTATTAAATTAAATTAAATTTTAAAAATATTTATCTAATAAATATTTCTCAATTTTTCAATATAAATATAGTATAATATTTTTAATTAATTTTATTTTTTCAATTTTAGAAAACTATACTTTACCAATATTTTACTAACTCTTTTTTCTATAGCAAAATATTTCAATTAAAAATCATTTAACTTATATAATATTAAATAAAAAAATACTTTTCTTTGTTTTTTAATTTAAAATATTTTGAAAATACTTCTGTATTTTTAAAATTTTGTAATTTTTTGATATAATTCTGTTTCAAAAATTTTAACTTTCCTATTTTTCTTTAACATTTCTCACGTACCAACACTGAGTTTTTTTTCTTCTTTTTATTTCCACCGGATAGTTTGGTTACATTTTTATTTAAATTTTTAAGATACATTATTTTACTAATCTTTTTTTATCTTTTTCTATAGCACAGGATTTTAATCACAAAACTTTAAAATTTCATCAAATAAAATAAAAAAAGTAACCTTTTTATTTCTTAGTTTAAAATATTTTAAAATATTTATATACTTATAAATATTTCTGATTTTTTCAATATAATTATATTATAAGATTTTTAATGAATTCTATTCTTTAAGGTTTAGAAAATGATACTTTACTAATATTTTAATGATTTTTTTCTATAACACAATATTTCAATTAAAAATTGTAAGGCCCATTAAAAATCTGCTTTCTCTTTTCTGCCCTAATGTCTAAGGGTTGGCCCTAATCTGTTGGGCCTAAAGGCTGGCTCATAGGGTGCAGAGGTCCTAAAGCTGTTAGGGTTTCTCTTTCAGCCTCACTTTGCAATCTGAACCTAAACAGCTCTGCTAGGGTTAGCCGTCAACCCCTAAGGGAACTCCGACCAGAACTCCACTTCACGTAAGTCTGTTCTAACTTGTACCTTAGTTCCATTTAGCTCCTTCTTCGTGGTTCCAACTAGGGTCAATCAGGGTGAACTCATTTTAATCTAGTTACACTGTTTTCCAGCTCACTGATCCACTCTAGACGTCGTTGCGTTCGCTGTTGGTGCCTAGGGATCCAACTACTAGCTTGTTTTCCAAGTAAGGGAAGCTAGAACCCTCCTGCTTGTTTGGTACGAGTCTGTTATTCGATGTTGGTTGTGATTGTTTGAGTTTGCCTGCTGTTGTGGGTGTGTGATATGGTGGGTGTGTTGTTTGGGGTTCGCTCACGAGTCTGCTGCAGGTGAAGACAGTGGCGAGCACTGATAAACTCCCCTAGGCGACTTGGTCTCGCCTAGGCGAGGTTAACAGGGGCTCGCCTAAGCTAATTTTTCGACGAATGGTCGCCCAGGCGACCCGTTGTTCTTTTGAGCGAGTGAGCATCTAGCTTAGGCGGAGAGGGTCTCGCCTGAGCTAGATCGTGCAGGGGCTATTGTTCCCTTTGTCGAGCTCTCGCCTAGGCGGAGGGGAGCTCACTTGAGCGAGAGTCATTCTCGCTTGAGCGAGACCCTCCAGCCTGAGCGAGGAGCTGGGCGAGGATAAGTCCTGAGATGTTGTCTCCTCTATGCTTGGATATTTAAATTGTGCTATATAGGTTATTGTATGATGGCTTAATGAGAATGAGTATGCATGTTTGGGAAGGGATTATATATGGGGGATTGTGAGCTTGGCATGATTTTTATATGAGTTGTACATGAGAAGTTGGATACATATGTATGTGCGTGTGGTCACGAACTTGGCATGAGCTACAATGGATCTTGATGGTTGGTAGACAAACGGTGTGGTTTTGGTATGAGGAGAAACATATTACTCATGGTTGGGAATAGCGAGTTGGTATTGATTCAATGTTTGAGAAACGAGGATTGGTTATGGATATTGGTATGATATTTCATGTGTAATGTATGTGGAAATTCTTGGTTGTTATATATGTTGGTCAGTGTCAGTGCATAATTCCTTGGAGTCTCTAGGTGAGACTTTCAGGGTCGCGCTTCAGTGGTCAGGACGTAATTCCATGGCCCATGTTAGTGGGTGTACATGGTGGTGCCCCATCTGTATAACTAGGTAAGGATTCAAGGTAAGGTTGCATCTTGACACTCTGAGGACTCAGTTAGTCTCACCTAGAGCGTTCTAACTCCTATGGTGAGAGCAGCAGGAGGCCTGAAATTCATTAAGGGCTAACCTTGTGGTGAGGGAAAATTGATCCATCATAACACTTGTAACACATAGCTCGGGAGTGACCAGCTCGGGGGTGAGCAGAGGTATCCACTATAAGTGCGGGCATCCGCTGAATCCGACCAAGTTATACGTATCCGGATGACTCGAGTCAAGTCGAGTCGTAGTGTATTGTTTGAAATGTCTTAACATGCTTGGATGTTGCATTGATATTAGATGGTGAAAGTATATTTAACTGTATGATAAATATGTTGATCGGCTCTAGCTTACCCTTTTCTTCTTGGTTGCTTTGTATGTTGTGTTTCTATCTTTGCGATGATCATCAATTTATTGATGGGAGCAGATGCGAGGGATAATCGTGGTCATCAGGGAGGAGGTGACTCTGCAGCTTAGTTTTCTTGGAATATCTTGAGGGCTACGGCCTATGTATTTGTCAGTCTTTTCATATGCTTGTGTTTCCAGCAGACTGTTTATGATGCTCTTTTATTTTTTGTGGCACCGTGGTGTGCCTTAGTTGTAAGGTTTTACGTTTAAACTCCAGAACTGCGTTGTTATATTATAATCATGTGACGTTTTCTTTTAATTTTGCTCATTAATTAATTGGGACGTTACATTTATGGTATCAGAGCGGTCATTCCTTAGGTCTGTGGACTTGGACTGTCCGTCTAGCTTTCTCTGTGTGTCTCTGAGTGTTTAGTTGAAATCATATCTTACCAAGCCTAACCAAGTGATTTTCTCTGTTCTAGTGAGCTATGGCACCTCACTGAAGGAACGTTCAGTCCTCCCAGGGTGATGCACCGGACATCGCTAGAGCTATAGAAGCCATGGTAGCGGCTATGGCACAGCAGAGTGCTGCGATGATGCAGCAGCATGAGGCATCCATGCAGCGACAGGCGGCATCGCTTGAGCAGCAACAGGTAGTGATGCAGCAGATGGAGTCTACGAGAGTAGCTGCTGAGGATGCTCATCGGCAACATATGGAGGCCCTCCGCCAACTGGAGGAGAACAGGGCGGCTGCCCCTGTGTTTGGTCCTGAACCACGACCTGCAGTCAGGGAGTGGAGCTTAGAGGATTTTCTGAAGCACCACCCAGCGAAGTTTGATGGGAAGACTAGTCCTGACGCTGCAGACCAATGGCTGAAGGACCTGGAGCGCATTTATGATGCGAAGATGTGCCCTGTGGAGAACAGGTTGGCGTTCTCTGTGTACATGCTCACGGGGGAGGCGGAGCATTGGTGGACCAGCACCAAATCCATCCTGGAGGAGAGGGATGAGCCAGTGACATGGGAGGCTTTCAGAGAGAGATTCCTCACAGAGTACTTCCCAGACAGCATCCGGTATGCCAAGGAGGTAGAGTTCCTCCAGTTGACCCAGGGAGGGAAGACTGTGACAGAATATGCTGAGAGGTTCAAGCACCTCAGCTGCTTCTACACACTACCGCTTGATGAGGAGTGGAGATGCCGTAAGTTCAAGAACGGTCTCCGCGGTGATATCCGCTTGATGGTGGCTCCTTTGTCCATCAAGAATTTTGCCGCTCTGGTGGAGAAAGCAAGGGTGATGGAGAAGATGAAACGTGAGGTGAAAGGCCAACGCCCACAGCAGCCACAGCCGCCTCAGAGGATCGATGGACCGTTTAGCTCTAAGCCCAAGCATGAGGAGCGGAGGAGACCATATGACAGACCCCACCATCAGCCTCAGGGGTCTAGGAGCTTTTCTCCTCAGCAGGGCCGAGTTCAGTGCTACATTTGTGGAGGCCCTCACCTGAGGAGTGCTTGTCCACGCATGGAGGGTTACTGCAGGTGCAACAACTATGGCAAGGAAGGCCACTTCGGGAAGGATTGTCCCAACCTTGCTAGGGCAGCAACACGCCCTCCAGTCTCACCTAGAGCGTTCTAACTCCTATGGTGAGAGCAGCAGGAGGCCTGAAATTCATTAAGGGCTAACCTTGTGGTGAGGGAAAATTGATCCATCATAACACTTGTAACACATAGCTCGGGGGTGACCAGCTCAGGGGTGAGCAGAGGTATCCACCACAAGTGCGGGCATCCGCTGAATCCGACCAAGTTATACGTATCCGGATGAGTCGAGTCGAGTCATGGTGTATTGTTTGAAATGTCTTAACATGCTTGGATGTTGTATTGATATTGGATGGTGAAAGTATATTTAACTGTATGATAAAGATGTTTATTGGCTCTAGCTTACCCTTTTCTTGTTGGTTGCTTTGTATGTTGTGTTTCTATCTTTGCGATGATCATCAATTTATTGATGGGAGCAGATGCGAAGGATAATCATGGTCATCAGGGAGGAGGCGACTCTACAGCTTAGTTTTCTTGGAATATCTTGAGGGCTACGGCCTATGTATTCGTCAGTCTTTTCATATGCTTGTGTTTCCAGCAGACGGTTTATGATGCTCTTTTATTTTTTGTGGCATCGTGGTGTGCCTTAGTTGTAAGGTCTTACGTTTAAACCTCAGAACTACGCTGTTATATTATAATCATGTGACGTTTTCTTTTAATTATGCTCATTAATTAATTGGGACGTTACAAAAATCAGTTAAACTATATCAAATTAAATAAAAATAATAATTTTTTGCTTTTAATTTAAAAATTTTTGAAAATATTTATTAATTTTTTAATTTTTTTCTCATTTTTTCAATATAATTGTAATATAAAAATTTTATTGATTTATATTTTTATTTTTTAGACAACGTAATTTTAATAATCTTTTTTTTTTCAATAATACTAGATTTCAATTATAAAATTGTAAAATTTTATTAAAATAATTAAAAAATATACTTTTTCTTTATTTTTTTTAATTTAAAATATTTTGAAAATATTTATGTATTTTTATTTCTTTCTCAATTTTTATATAATTCTATTATATGATTTTTAACTTTTCTATTTTTCTTTTAGTATTTCTAATTTTAGATATACCAACGTTGACCTTCATCCGTTAATTTGGTAAGATTCTTATTTAATTTTACTATTTTTATTTTTTAGTAAACATTATTTTACTAATCTTTTTCTTATCTTCTTTGTATAATACAAGAATTAAATTACAAAAAACTTTAAGATCTTATCAAATTAAATAACAAAGTTAACATTTTTATTTTTTTAATTTAAAATATTTATCTATTGTTAACTGTAACGTCACATTTAATCAATAATCCTAATTAAAGGAAACGTACGTCACACGGGATAACATAGTAGCGCGGTCTTAGAGCATAAACACAACTCCTTACAATACTCAAGGCACACCATGATGCCAAAACTAATCAAGATATAAAGTTCAACAGTACTCCAATTTAAATCTAAAGGCCAAGAAAATACAAGGGCCATAGCCCTATAGTAAAACCCAAAGCAGTAGAATCCAGCCCAGGTGGACTACGCAGCGGAATCATCCCTTCCCTGTTGACCTCAAGTACCTCTCGTATCTGCTCATATCAATAAATTGATGATCATCGCAAAAGGAGAATAACCACATACAAAGCAACCAAACAAGCAAAAGGGTAAGCTAGAGTATAAAACGGTTCATCATATAGATACATGCTATTTCACAGACTAACAAATATAAGTCAACCAATCATGTTATGACCTTTCAAACAATACACTAAGACTCAGACTTGACTGATCCGGATACGTATAATTTAGTTAGATTCATCGGATGCTTGCACTTGTGGTGGATTCCTCTACTCACCCCCGAGTTGCTCACCCCCGAGCTAAGTGTTACAATGTCTCAATCCCCCACACACAAGGTTAGCCCTTGATGAGTTTCAGGCCTCCTGCTACTCTCACCACAAGAGTCAATCCACTCTATGTGAGACTAACTGACCCCTTAGAGCGTCAGGATGCAACCTTACCTTGAATCCTTACTAAATTATATAGATGGGGCACCACCATGAACTCCCACTAACAAGGGTCATGGAATTACGTCCCGATCACTGAAACACTACCATGAGGTCTCACCTAGAGGCTCATGGATTTACGTCCTGACTACCTATCATATGCAAACAACCAGGTAATATTTATCATGCATAGAAACCTCATGCCAACCTCTGTAACCAATCCTCATTCATATCATAGGTGGAATCCATACCAATTCATTCTTCCCAATCTATGAATGTAGAATTTCATCTCATACCAATACCATGCCACTTTAATACCAACCATCTCATTTAAATCACATGCTAAGATCATACTAAACCCATCATTCATAACCCATGAACCACATCACTCATGCATAATCATTCAGAACATGATTTAATACAATAATCCAATTATACATGTGACATCCATCCAACAACACAGAAGAAATTAGAACAAGGACGCATCCTCGCCCAACTCTCGCTCAAGCTGAAGGTGCTCGCTCAGGCGAGAGGTTTCTCTCGCTCAGGCGGCTCCCCTCGCTTAGGCAAGAACTCGAGGAGTGGAAACAGTGGCTTTCTACGAGATCTCGCTTAGGTGAGCCCTCCTCGCCTAAGCGAGACTACATCTCGCTCAAAATAAGGACTCATCGCTTAAGCGACCTCTCGAGCAGGAATCCTGGGCGAACCTCTACTAGTCTCGCCTAGGCGAGACAAGCTCGCTTGGGCGAGGTTATCAGTTCTCGCCACTGATCGTACTTGCATCAGTCGTACTTGCACATCCAAAATACAGAATAGAGCATTTTATTTAACCACTACAACATACACTTCACACACAAGCTCGAGGCAATCAAAAATAGGCAACAAAACTAGAAAAATGCGATAACTCTAGCTTCCCTTACCTGGAATGAGCTAGTATAAGACCTTGACACCGAACAGTAGAGAACCAAAACTCTAGAAAAGATTACAGAGCTGGAAAAGTGAAGCGGAAGGGATTTAAACGGGTTTATTAGTACGAACCCTAGTTGGAACCATGAAGAGTAAGTTGAAGGGAGAAGAGCATGGACTGAGATCAACTTACATGAGTAGAAAAAGGGTTGAATAAACTTGGGAACGAACGGGATCCAAAACCCTAGCAAAGAGTTGCAGCTGCTCAAGGAGGCAAGGAGGAGCGTGTTTCTGAAAGTGGAGTGAAAGAATGGGATTAGGGTAGATTAGGATCTGAATTCCCTTTGGGCCAGCCTTTAGGCCCATTGGATTAGGGCAGCCTTTAAAATAAAAGGGGCAGAATATAAGGGAGCCTTACATTATCTTTTTCACTTTTTTTTTTCATATAAGTCTACCTTACAATTTCTACTAATTCTGATTGATTTTTAAAATTAAACTGCATCTAGCTTAGATGTCTAAAAAATAAGTTCTTGTCATCAAATTAAAGTTTATGAAAAAGTTTATGAGCAAAATACTAAGAAAAGGTTAGTGTTGACCACGAATTACAGCACTAGGCGCCACCTCTACTAGCATGGACGTGAAAACTATTGCCCAATGGCGGATCTACACGGGGGCAGGGAGGGCCCTGGCCCCCCTAAAATTTTCATTTTTTTTCAGTTTTATATATATATATATATATATATATATATATATATTTTTTTTTCATATATATTAAAATATATATATAATAAAAAAAAAAAAAA
>Ga0214544_1007834_pt1 | contig 18380 bp, 11 predicted proteins | sample CNSS3metaG_FD_160074 | JGI IMG/M metagenome (GOLD analysis project Ga0214544, IMG submission 160074) | Root nodule microbial communities from cowpea collected in UCLA plant growth center, Los Angeles, California, USA - CNSS3 | ecosystem: Host-associated > Plants > Roots > Nodule | place: USA... | reverse complement strand
TTTCAATAGCTTCATAAGATCATTTGCAAAACATTTTTTGTTTTATAATAATTATTATGATTATATTTATATATATATATATATATATATATAATTTTTTTTCCGAAAACATTAGAAAATAAATTTCTTTCTATATAATTATTACAGTACTTTTTTTTTCGTGAATGGGTTGCGTGCACACATAGATATCACTTTACTCATTTTCGTCAAACAAATGTTTATAGGTGTTTCTGAATTTGTTTTTCCTAAAATGAGAAAATACATTATAATATCATAAATAAATCAACATGCTAATAAGAGTAATAACGCTTTTGAGATTTATTGTAAGGATGACTCAAGAGTTTGGAAAGCTTAAAACAAACTTAAAAGATGAAGTATGTTATTTAAAATTTAGGTTAAATTATTTTAAAGGTCCCCATTTTTATAGTCAAATCTCAAATAGATCCTCCATCTTTATTTGACTCAATTGAGTTTTTAGTTTGAAAAATTCATTACAATCAGGTCCTTTCCGTGTGTAGTTCAGTAACGGCGTTAACTACGTGTCACGTGGTTTTTTTGATTTTTTTTAAATTTTTAATTTTTTTTAAATTTTTAATTTTTTTTATAATTTAAAAAAAAATAAAATAAAATTGCCACATGTCAATCTGACATTGTGCCATGTGGCAGAGATACTGTGATGTGGCAGTGACAGTGTCACGTGTCAATATTGGATGTGAGAAGTCTCGATGTAGTATTTGTATTTGTTATTTTGTCTCAATTTGGTCCTAATTTTTTTAAAACTGAATCAATTTCATCCCTATATCAAATTTAATTTTTATAAATATTTTACAATGATAATTTTATTATAATTGATATTTTTAACAAAATTAAGTTTATTTAAATGTATATTTTGCACTGATATTTATTTAAATTTTGTTTTAAATATTTATATATTTATAATTTATAGATAAATGTTAGAGTTGCTTTAAAAATAAAAATTTTATAAATTCAATTATAAAATTTTAAAATAATTTTATAACAATTTAAAATAAATATATTTATTTAAAATTTTACAATTCAATGATTTAACCTAAATTTTTTTTTTTGCAAAATAATTTACTAAATTGTCATAATTAATTCATGTAATATTTTCTAAATGATTCTTGAAGAAATTTTATAATTTCATTCTCAACGTTTTCATCAAATTGTTTCTTTCTACATCTAATACGTTTTTCACGAAACTTAGGTTTTATATTAATTTCGAAAGCAATTTCCTTGGCAGAAATTAATGCATTTTGAAATCCATTTTTTCTGTACTTTTCAAAACGTGAAAAAAGATCTTTTAACTGTTCAATAGCTCCATCAATGCACATATCTTTTGATTGTAAATTCATATTCAATAAAGAGAGACTAAACTGTAATCTAATTAATAGTTTTGTAAAAAAATTTCAATTCCTTGTTAAGATATATGCAAAAAAATTCTCGAAACTCGTAAATGAAAAATTACCAAAAAATAAAATTTGGCAAAAGAAACACATTTATGATTCTAATACAAATCCAAAACAATAAAAAAAAAACAACAAAAATAGAAAGAAAAAAAAATTCTAACCAGAAACAATGATGAAAAGATGGGTACACTCGGACAATATGAGATTCAAGGAATGTAATCTACCAAAACCCTACAAGAAGGATTATTAGAAGAGAAGAAAGTAAGGAGAGACAACATAAGTTACACAGAGATAAAAAATTAAAACAAAAAAATAGAATCCAAATTTATTATAAAAAAATAAAAATAGCTAATCATTCTCTTTTTTGTATACAAATTTATAATTTACTAAATAAAGATTTTAATTCATTAATTATTATTTTTAATACAAAAAAATTATCAGACACTAATAATAATTTAATTAAATTTTATTTACAATCATAAACCTATAATTAATTTAATAGATCTATAACAGTAAAAAAAATTTACAATCATAAACATAATTTTATAATTAATTTAGTAGAGTTATATTAGAACAAAAGAAAATTGAGGTATTTTTTCTTAAACGTAATTTAGAATTAATTTAAAAGAAAAATATCAATAATAAATTTTTTTGAGGCCTTCTTTTTCTAAAGGCCTAAAGCGAATTTTTTATTTGCTTTACCATTAAGCCAACCTTGTTCATAAGTAATACTATCAAATGAATGGACGACTACTAATTCATAACATATTTATACTTTTTCTCTTTTAATATTAACATTAATTCTCTTATCATATCCTTCAAAATATATATATATATATATATATATATATATATATATATATATATATATATATATATATATATATATATATATATTTATAAAAGTATATATATATATATATATATATATATATATATATATATATATATATATATATATATATATATATATATATATATATATAAAATATGATAATCATCATGTTTTCATTAACTTTGATGTATTTTGAATAAATCATGAATGATTAATTTTCATCATTATTTATTAATCTATTTTTAGTGTTTGGATATTTATGAATTTGTTTTCAACCAATTATTATGTTTGTATTAAATTAGAGGGCAATGAAAAATTATGTATATCTAATTTTCTGAGAAAAATTTGTTGTAAAATTATTTTTCTATTAATTTGTTTTTAAATAATAAGTGAAAAGAAGAAATTATGAATGAATAAAAAAAAATAGGACCAAAACTTGTAAGTAGATGTTAACAAATTTATTTTGAAAATAATAGAATAATAGAAAAGTGTAAATATAAATTATAGTTATCGGTAAAATATATAATCAAAATCTATACTAAAATTATAAGTATCTTAAATAAACATATACTTAAAAGTTTTGGTAATAATATTATGATGATTTTTGTTAATGTTATTTAACGTTCTCAACGATCTTATTATTTTTTAAATTTTTTTATTTTTTTATTTGCAATAACAAATTTTTGAAAATAAATTAGTATACTGTCTTTCTTTTATCAAATTGATAATGATAACGTAACAAAAAGGACTTGCATAACATGAATAATGAATAATGCATGATACTTGTCATTAGTTGTTTAACAAAATGGCAATTACGCGTCACATAAACAATAAATATCACATGACATTAGAGAAACATCATTGTCATAAATTTAATGAAAGAAATATGCTTATTAAAAAAATAAAATTATTATGAATTAATGATTGTCCATTGATTTGATATATTTACTTAAGTAAGTTAATTTGTTTCCTCTATAGATTACGTGTTGTATCTATAAATAGGACTCTTCCTATCAATAATAATATACAGAAAAATTGCTCCATATTCTCTCGTTATTTATTCTTCCTTCTATTCTCTTCTTTTCTCTCATTTATTATTAGCTTTATTTTATAACACATTATCAGCACGATGCTCCAATCAACTGAGGACTCTGAGGACATAGCTCAAATGGAGAAGAACTAATGCACCACCTTATTGCAGTTATTCTTATTTTTTATTTTTTAAAGTTATTAGTTTGTTTAAATATGACTCAATTCATTGTAAAATTGGCTTACCAAATCATGTTTTGGTTTAATCAATTGTAAAATGCACTACTAGAATTTTCTCTATTTCATGGAAAATTTCTTGTAGTTTTTTTACAAAAATTTGTAGGAAAATTGTTTCCTGCCAATTTTCTTATAAATTTTGATCGGTAGGTAATACCTTCGTGGGTAATTAGTTATTGGGGAATTTCAAAATTCGCAGGAAATTTCTTGCAAATATTTTTATAAAAAATATTCACAATAATTTTTCCTGCAAAAAAATCAATCTAAAAAATCGCAAGTACATTTTTCTTGCAAATTTACATTTCGCAAGTAATTTTTTGCGTATTTTAAATTCGCAGGTAATTTATTACAAAAAAATGCAGGTAATTCTTTTTGCGAAAATGAATTTGTATGTATATTTTTTCTACCAATAATTTTGCAAGAAAATTCGCAAGAAACTTTTTATAAATTTTAAAAATATATAATTTTTGTTTTCATATTATTTTAAATGACAAAATAATTTGTAAAAAAATATTTATTTTATTATTATCAATACCATATATTAATTAAATAAAAAAACAAAACACTTTCTACGTCTATTTAGCTTTTTTACCAAATAAATGATCCTAAATAACATAATTCAATGAGAAGTTAATAAATTTTTACATAAGCTATTTCAAATCTTTAAAATATTCTTCAAAATATATCAAACAAATTACAATAATTTCAAAAATGACATTATAACTTTATCCCTGCAAAATTACCTACGAGCATCACGAATATACAAAATATTAAGCTCAAATGATCAACAATGTAGACAAAATAATGCAGAAAACAATTTTATTAATTTGAGCTTTAGAAATTAAAAACATAAAATAAAAGTAAGCCTCTCAAAAGGTCATAATATCTTTGTTTAAAGGAACTTTTCCAAGAAGAAACATATAATACTTTAATCTTTTGAGTGCCAATTATGATATTTGTCTTGAATCACCAAATTGGTCCTTGCCATCAGCATCAGACCGTGCAAATCTTGGAAGAAGAATCCATGCCTATCATTATGAAAAATTAGTTTCATTCACAACAATAGTTAGACAAGAGTATAATTAAATTAAATCAAAAGCTAAATTGTAAGGTTCTCTAAATGGTCTACAGAGCCCAAGCATGTCTAAAGAAAAAAAAGAAGCTAAATGCACCTTCAAGATACAAAACAATAAATGTACAAGTAAAAGTCAGATGCATATCCAAAGTAGTTATGTACAAATATTCTAAAATCAGCATCAAAACATTACTCATTATGACATGGGGTCAAGGAAAGTAGCTTTTGGAAAAATCATTAATTTAAAATCAAAAACCTGACAATAGATGAATCTCCATAGTTTAGCACAATTCACCAAATCAGGTTCACATTTTGGGACCACATGTTAGTTAACACGGAATAAATACACATATGTGAGGGTATGTGAGGGTGGAGACAGTAGCTTAAGTACGTGTTCATGAAAACAACTTAAGTTAGTATCACATTAGAGCTTCTTCTCTAAATTTGATCATTAAACTTAATGGAATAAGCTAAAAAGGAGTTATTTATGAAAAAGGTTAACTATGCATCTTATTGAAATAATAAAGATTATACGATTCATAAGCTCAAATAAACTTTCAATAAGCTCTTCAAAATACTTAGTTAGAATTAAAATCCTCAATTATTCATTTGTTATGGACTCAAAATGTAGATCTTTTTAAAGCCTTGTAAAAGCATAGACCACATAGGTATAATCAAGTGAATCTTCGACGTCAATTCCTTCAAAAATACTGATGCTAATAATTTGCCCCATAACTTATAGATAACGTTGTCTCCCCTGATCCTCTACCTGCATTCTTCTTTTTTGCTAATGTGATTATAATATTTTGATACCTAAAACAATGACTATATTAAGGGATTTCTATTATTTATGAGGGAATTTCCATTATATATGACACACAAATTCAAATTGAATACATGCAATACTCCCATGAAAGATAAACTACTAATGATGGAAGCATAGTGTGATTTGCAACATACTTATGAAAGGACACTCCAAAATCATGTTTAGAGAATAATTGGGCTTCCTTTAATTATTAGAACACTGTTTCAAAAAATTTATTTGCCAAATCCCCTTAACGATTTCAAGATATGCCTAAGAAATCATTGTGTAAAACATATAAAACAAAGAGAAAATTATTTTGAGATAACTTCCAAGGTCGTTTACCTTTGCTAGCCATTCTCTCCCCCTTATTTTTCCAATGGCAAGATATCTCAAGAATCAAGAGTGATCACTATTTGTTTCATGTCTCATCTAAAAGTAAACCAGAAGCATACCTATAAAAGGAAAAGGGAAAACAAAATTAGCTTATATTTAATACAAGTTCATTAGAAACAGAATCCAAAACTAATCTTCTTAATGTGCCCAATATTGACAGTTGTTTCCATTCATCTTGTCTCCAGTCAATACCCATAACTTCATTTTATACTGCACAAGCTTTTCAATACAACCAGGAGCCTGTATTTTCATGCAAAAAGAATCAGGCATGAGAATTGGTGTGAATAACTGTATTTTATTAAGTAAAATCATATGCAGGAGATGTTTTGTATATCAACACGGGTTTAACTATATTTTAGTTGAGTTAAACAAAGACAATTACATGATATAACTTATCAAAAGGCAATACAAAATGCCTTTCCTAAGTCTGACTTCTCCAAATTTACCAAATCGTGATGTTGTTGAATGCCATTCCCCTAGGAACTTCCTCACCAATATTCCCTTTCCCAAAATATATGCTCAAATACATGTCACAAAAACCATTTATTTTACTTTTCACCAAATTCTCTGCTTCCTACACACAATAATCATCATATATTCATAATGCAACCACACTACCATACGATTAATTATTAGGCACATCTTTTCGAAAGAAAGAAAAAAGTTTTCAATTCAATCTCAATCTTTTATTTCTAATCCTTATAAAACTTAATTATGTATTTTATTTCTTTAGTTTTTCAAAATTACACCATTTTAGTTTATTATTAATGTGGTGGTGACTTATTATGTATTTCATTTCTAACATCAATAATTCCACTCTAATAGTAAGGGAAACATAGAGGCAGTGTTGAGTCTCATTGCAAAAAAGACAACAACAAATGTATCATAAACTACAACTCTACTTTCATCTATTTTGTTTTATAGAAAAGAAAACAAGTTTTTATAGTAAAAAACAAGAGAGGACCTTGGATGAATTCTCAAAAGCATGTTTTAGAAACATGATACAACATATGAGAAATCTTCTTCAGAAGGCACTATCTAAGAGGGGTAGAAAATAATAGAATCTAATTTTTAAAACCCATATGTTTGGAGTGATCACCAAAAGCATTGTTCCTGCCTCATTTTACTCTGTAGATTTTTTGTAAAGAAAAGCTATATTATATGTCTATCTAAGACCAAAAAGTAAAAACAAATTAGCTAACTATGGCTACAGGGGATATAATCTTTGGTTCACACTTCAAAGACTAAATCAATAATCCATAAATATCTGCTTCCAACTTTCTACCCATGCTTTTCTAATTCACTAAACCAATGGTAAAAACAATCTACAATCTGCATCTTTCTACACATGTAAAAATCTAGTTTGTATTTGCTTGTAAGTTCCTGAGTTGGATTACAATCTGCAACCAAACAATATTAACAACAACAAAAAATTATCCTTAATCCTTCACAAATGCCAATAGAACATTGTCAAGGTCCCAAAAAGAGTATAATGCTTTTTAATATAAAATACGCATGCTCTATTACTTGAAGATACAAGCACTTTAACCGCAACGTGCTTTCATGTGCTTTCCTTATTAAGGCTTGTTATGCTTTTGTGAATCTTGCTTGAAAATCTATAATGTAGAATATTGAAAAGTGTATCAAAAGAGCAATTCAACACGTCAAAAACAACAAGCCACACAAACTCCTTAACCAACGCTTTTCAAAATTCCAAACGATAAGAAATCTATAACAACGAGATTCAAATAGCGCAAAAACAATATATAAAAAAATGAATGAATCACCTCACTTTCCCGCCTTAAATTGTGAATATCCTTCTCAGTTTTCCCGTCGTGCTTCATTATGAACTACATTGCAAAGGTCTAATGATAGAGAATGGGAGATAATAATCGAAAAAGATCGACTCAAAAGAAACCCTAATCAGAAGAGAAGCGTACCTGTCCCGTTTACTTGCGTCTTCCCTTTCATACCTTAAGCATGTGGTTGACGGTAGGGTGAATGTCGATTTATACTCTTCGGCAGCAGTCATATTTCTTCACATGCTCGTTGCGTAGATGTACTTCTCGTGATCGGAGAGCGTGACATTGAAGTTGAAGGCCTCGTTCCTCTCGATGAAGGTGTGCTTTCGATGAAGGTCTGCTTTCCGTGACCGTCCTCAATTTTTTATTTTACTTTTCTGCACAAGTAATAAAAAAATTACGAAAAAACATTAGGAAATACTTTAATTATCTTAATTTTTAATATTTTTGTTGCGAAATTTTATTAGCAAGAAAAATTGTATAATTGATAGATACATATATAAATTCGTAGGTAATTTTAAATTCTTTTCTGCGAATAATTTTACATAGGAAAATTTGCAGGTATTTCATGCAAAGTTTTATTAGTAGGAAAAAAATATATAATTAACAAATATGTAAATAAATTTGCAGGTAATTTTAAATTTTATTGTTGCAAATCATTTATCATGGAAAAATTTGCACGCATTTCATACAGAAAATATTTTGCTACAAAATTCTCAAATATTTCTTGCTAATTACATTTTGTATCAAAAATCAAATGAATTTCATGCGAATTTTTTTTAAAGAAAAATGTGCAAGAATTTCTTGCTAAAATATTTTTGTAAAAAAATTTGCAAGTAATAAGTAATTTTTTAGTAGTGGGGAGACCAAGAAGGTGACTTATTGAATTATTTTGGGTTGCCATAATTTCAGTTACAATCAGCCATCTTCTTATCTATTTTCATTTTCTAGTTTTAAATAATTTCTCAAATTTCTTGCTTATTAGCATTCCAACCTACATAGATCCATAAAACGAATCCACCCCTATGGATTCACATCACTAGTGGAAGCTTTTTTCTCTTTAACGATAGTGTTTTGCGTGTCTAAATCCAGACTTTTCCTAATCCTTTCTCCATTTACAATTTTACCTTATATTCTTCTTCTTGTGATAACAATTGTGGGACTTTATCAATTCTCATCTCGGTCTTATTATTTTTATTTATTATGACGATGATTATTATTATTTTTTAATGGTGATTATTAATATTATTATTACTAATTTTAAACATGTCAAATCTTACAAATTTTGAATTTGTCATCTTGATGTTACAATTATATTAGATTTTAAATGTTGAAATACATTTAGATGCAATGGATCTTGGGATACCATTAAAGAAAGAAATAAAGCATCTAAGCAACTAATTTGCTCATGCAACAAAAATATTGTGAAAAGAGATTTTACAAATATTATGAATTTATTTCATGCCTATGTATGGCTAAACGAAGCAATAAAGCTTTTGATAGAAAATCATGAAACCTGTCCAATTGGTTATGCTCCATTCTCAGAAGTGAATGCAGCAATAAATATTATGAATTTATTTCATGCCTTTGTATGACTGAACAAAGCAATGAGCTTTTGATAGAAAATCATGAAACATGTCCAATTGGTTCTGCTCCATTCCCAAAAGTGAATGCAGCAACATTTGATTTATATTTTTATGATCGTGATCGTGATATTGATTATGGACATGGTTATAAAGGAAATTTAAAAGACACATTTTTTCACCAAAAGTGGCACAATAATATGAAAAAGGGAAAAGGAAAATGTGAAAATATTGAAAAAAAAAAAATAAAAGTATATATTATCATTACGGTAGTAAAGGCCATTTGAGTTGTACTTATTGTATACCAAAGCATCTTACTAATAATGAGAAGAACATAAAAACACACTTTGCTTATGAAGATGGTGATTCTGATTATGGCCATATGGATGCTACTTATCTTGATACTATTATTTGCTTTACTAAACCTAATGGAAGCATTGATCACCCCATTGGTTATGAGATTGTTAAAAAAAATCTCATATTGATATTTACGTTTATATGAAGAACGAATGTTTGCACTAGTACCAAAGAATATGTGTCTTATTAATAGTGTAACAACTTATACAATTCTCAAGAGTAATAAATTTTTCTCTTGTTTGATAATGCGAGACATCAATGTTAGTATTATTTATAGTACTACAAATATATTTGAAGGCTCTAGAAGAGCTATTATATTTCTACCAAGAAGTTGAATAGAAACTTATTAAGTTTCAATGATATTTGTCTAAATGGATATCATATTGAGACAAACAATGAAAAAGATATGAAATATTTTTATATCTCTACGATTGAGTTGGAAAAAAAAAAGTGTATTGGAGAAATTATCAATAATATCTTATAATTTGTACTACAAGTTTATTAGTACAATTGAAATGTATGTAATGGTAAGCTAGAAGTTTACGAATCAAAATGATTGCCTTGTTTGACGTGATCAGTTGGATGATTTGTATTACGCATATATTAGTACAATTAAAATGCATGTCATGGTAAACTAGAAGTTTACGAATCAAAATGAATTTTTTGTTTGATATGATCAGTTTGGTCATCCTGGATCTATTATGATGCGAAAGAAAAAAAGGTTAAAAAAAAACTCACGTGGACACCCACTTAAGAGTCAATAAACTTCTTTAGACCAATGAGTTCTCATGTACTATACGTTCACAAAAGTTGATTATAAGACCATTACCAAAAAAATTAGAAATGGGTCAATCTCATTTTCAGAACGAATACAAGGTGATATTTGTGGTCCAATACACCCACCATGTGGATCATTTATATATTTCATGGTTTTAATTGATGCATCAACTAGATGGCCACATATTTGTTTATTATCAACTCACAATCACGTAATTACAAAGTTATTAGTACAGTTAAGAGCTCATTTCCCAGATTATCCGATTTAGAAAATTTGTTTTGATAATACTGGGGAAATTACATCTCATATTTTTCATGAGTATTGTATATCATTTGGAATTCAAGTTGAGCATCCAGTAGCACATGTTCATACTCAAAATAAACTTGTGAAATCATTACTAAAACGTCTAAAATTGGTTGCAAGACCATTACTTACGAGAGCTAATCTTCTAATGGCTACTTGGAGATATATAATTTTGCATGTTGCATTATTGATTCGTATCAAGCCAACAAGTTATCACAAATACTCTATTATGCAGTTGGTTTTTTGTCACTGACCTAATATTCCCATGTAAGAATTTTTGAGTGTGGTGTATATGTTTTAATTTCCCCACAAAAAAGACTATGATGGGTCCTTATAGAGGATTGAAAATATATGTTGGATACGATTCTCCCTCAATAATAAAATATCTTAAACTACCAACAAAAGACTTATTGACAGTTCAACTTATTTAAGTTTGAATTTTCGACTGTCACTTTGATGAATAAGTTTTCCCAACATTAGGGGGAGAAACAATTGGAAAAGAATATTGGTTGGAATGAATTATCATTATCTTGTCTTAATCCTCGTACAAAAGAATGTGAACAGGAAGTTTAAAGGATAGTTCATTTACAAAATTAGTCAATCAATTACCAAATATTCTTACTGGCAGAAAGGGTAATCAAATCATATATACCAACTGCTAATGCTTTGAGTATATTTGATATTATCACGCTTGAAGCGTGGTAGGCCTATTAGTTCTAAAGATATGTTTGAAGCGTGATAGACCTATTGGTTCCAAAGATAAAAACTCTTGAATGAGAAAGAGAGCTAAAATGCAAGATGACCTAATAAAAAAGGTGGAAATCCCAAAAGATTCATTTGACATAATTAATGATTCGGTTCCAGAAGAACCTCAGGTACCTGAAATTGTTGAAAATGATGAGATCTCAATAAATTATATCAAGAATAATATAATATGGAACCAAAATGAAGTCAACATTGATGAAACTTTTACATATAATATAGCGATGAATGCTATGAGTGACAATGAGGATCAATAACTAATGATCATTGAAGATTGTTGACTAAGACATGATTGGCCAAAATGAAAACATGCAAATCAACATAATTAGATTTGCTTGCTAAACGAAAGGTTTTTGGACCTATGGTTCGCACACCTGAAGGTATGAAACCTGTTGGGTACAAATGAATTTTTGTGCAAAAATCAAATTAAGAATGATGAAATTGTTAAATACAAAACACAATTGGTTGCTCAAGATTTTTCACAAAACCTGATATTAATTTGTGAAAAGACATATTCACTGGTATTGGATGTAACAATATTGTAATATTTGATTATCCTAGTTACACAACAAGATTTACATTTACATCTAATGGATGATGTTATAGCCTATTTGTATGGTTCCCTTGAGAATCATATTTATATGAAAATCCCTGAAGGATTTTATTTGCCCAACAAGGAAAAATCTAAAGAGGGTTATTTAATAAAATTAAATAAGCCCTTTTATTGATTAAAACAATTAGGACGTGTGTGACATAACCGTCTTATTGAGTACTTACTAAAAGAAGGATATAGAAATGATCATATGTGTTCTTGTATTTATATGAAAAGATCCAAAAATGAATTTGCCATAATTATTGTTTATGTAAATGACATAAACATCGTTGGAACTCCTAATGAGCTCACAAAGGCAATTGATTGCTTAAAGAAAGAATTTAAGATGGAGAATCTTGAAAAGGAAAAATTTTTGTTTGAGATTTCAAATTGAGAATTTAAACAAAGGTATTTTTATACATCAAGAGGCTTATATAATTAAGGTGCGTAAAATGTTCTAAATGGACAAGTCACATCCATTATGCATTCTAATAGTTGTGAGGTCGTTAGATGTTTATAAATGCTCTTCTTAGACCTCAAGAAAATGATGAAGATCTTCTTGGTCCAGAAGCACCATATCTTAGTGTCACAGAAACACTAATGTATCTTGCTAATTATACTCGACCTGATATTGCATTTGCTGTAATTTTTTTAAGCAAGACATAGTTCTTCAACTATAAGAAGAAAATGGATTGGAGTAAAACATATACTTCGTTACCTTAAGGGAACTGAGAATATGAGCTGATTCCATCCAAATGATTCATATTCGGACCAATGGGTTATGTATATGAATGCTATTTTACATATTCTCACAATGTCACAATGGTTGATCACAAACAAGATGTTTGTTCACATGTGGTAACAAAATGGTTTCATGATGGTATATGAAACAAACCCTAGTAGCAACATCGTCTAATCATACAAAATTATGAGGAAAGTCGTGAATATGTTTGGTTAAGGTCTATAATTCAACATGTGCAAGAAACTTGTAACTATCCTTGACAAAGATGGAATCAACAATCATATATGAAGACTATAATGTATTGTTCAATTGAAAGAATGATATAAATATCCAAAAAAATCATTCATGTGAAAATATGGCATGTCTATTTATAAAGTTTTTGCCAAGAAGAACTTTTGAGCAAATGATTCACAAGTTCAGACTCTGTCACCTTAATGATGTAAGTTTACATGAGGGGATGAAAAATATTGTATTAAAAAATACAAAATGTTGTACTCTTTTTCCTTCTCTAGGTTTTTTTATCCCAAAGGGTTTTTCCTTGTAAGGTTTTAATGAGGCACATTCTCTTATCAAATGGACACTCAAGGGGGAGTGTTATGAATTAATGATTGTCCATTGATTTAATACATTTACTCATATGATTGATACTCATATACTCATATGATTCATTACTCTTTATGTAAATATTTGTATTAATTAATTTGATTTGTTTCCTTTATGGATTACATGTTGTATCTATAAATAGAACTCTTCCTATCAATAATAATACACAGAAAAGTTGCTCCCTATTCTCTCATTATTTATTCTTCCTTCTATTCTCTTCTCTTATCTCCTTTATTATTAGCTTTATTTTATAACAAAAACTACATTAAAATAATTTTAATGGAAGTTCACTTTTACGTTACTAAAAGTTAAAACTTTCGCTATATCACTTGTCTATGATTATAGTTTTTGCAGAGAAATCATTCGTTTGGTATTTAAAGGAAGTTTCAACAATTGCATTAACTTGTGCGGGTTAAAAAACTTCGGTTAACTACTGTGGGATTAAAAACTTTGTAAGACATCATGAGTTTCAAAGCCTATAAACTATTACGACTTTCAAAACTTTGAAATATGAGAAATGAAAATGGAGAAGAAATATAACATTCTTGAACGAAGCAAAATAAACCAAAACAATGTCTCTAACCTTTTTTATCTTCTTCAACACTATAGGGGCTTGGTGATATTGGTTTCGTGGTACAACACCCTTTCTGAAAACTTAAATCAAACTGTGACAAAGATGAGAGACGTTATGAGAATGAAGTTCCAAGAATTTGATATTGTTGAATATGCACTTGAAATCAGCTCTAGGTGCAATGAGACTAATGTATGAGGTGAGAGAGTATATGAGGATGAATAGAAAAATGAGAAAAATATAAAAATAAAATAAAATAAATTAAAATTACACCTTTTTAATTATTTGTTTATAAAAAGTATTTAAAAAGTATTTAGTTATATTTATTTACTGACATTTTACTTAAAAGCTAATACAAGATTAGTAATAACCGGTATAGGACGCATACTTAGATTAAGTTTCACCTATCTTCTACAACTATAATTTTACAAATTCAATATATATCAACGCAGTTATCTCAACTACAACGTTGATTCCCCCGATTATTAGTGAATGAATCTTCGCTTTAAGTGTAGATCTTTTAACTCAACTAAAACATTTAAATATTGATGATTCTTGCTACAAGCATAAGGACTTGTTGCACCTCTTTCATAACTCTTTTAAAATGTTATGATGAATACATAGAGAATTACTTTGGCAATAATAATAAGAATTTTTAATATCAAAATTGTTTTAAGAGATTCAAATAATTTTTTTTATTAATGAAAGGTTTACAAGTGTTGTTATCACAACGAAGGTAAAATAGAATTGTCAATTAGGTCCAGCTCATAGGACTTGGCCTTGACCCATGTGGGTTGAGGCTAAAAAGGTCCTTAGGACCAGAAAGCTTCCTATTAAAAAAGCTCACAAGGCCAGAAAACCAACAAAAACCTTGTGGACTAGGGCTAGTCCATGAGCTTTTTTCTAAACATGATTTTTTTTAAATTGGGCATATAAAAACAATTACATTCCTATTTCAAATTCTTTCCTATTTCTCATAGGTAATATCTAGTATTAACTCAATAAAATTGAAACATAGTCATGAATCTTCAGTTTTTTAAAATCCATTACATTATTTTTGACTTGTAATGTGTCTTTAGAGAACAAGGTGGTATTGTTTGTATTGGCATCACTTAGATATGATGCTACCAATTCAAACTCATGATTTAAGATGTTGTTCTCCACAAGTCCAAGTTGCAAGAATAAAAATATTCATTTCAATTTCAAGTTAGAGAAATCTAAGTTGAACATTTGAAATTTAGTAAAAAAAATGTCCTATGTAATGGTGATACGCAAATGCACATAATCAATGAGGAAGAAAGCAAGAGAAATGGGAGAGGCTACACCAACATTACATATTTCATTATGATTAGCATTAACTGATAGAAAAAACAAATGATAACCTCAAGATGTAAAACCAGAATAACATTAGCACAAATCCTGTTGAAACAAACATAAAATATCAAGAAAGAAAGAAGAAAACAAATGAGGCATAAGCTAACTTTTCATTCCCTCTATGCATCTAATAGTGCAAAGTCTCTATTAAAATCCCACATTATCATGTCCATTAAATGAGTTGCAGGAAAATATATCAATCTAATGGCATCACAATCCATCAAAAGGGCACAACTTCAAGGCACCTTGCACTCTTCTCAAAACCTCTAAATGGATCTTAAACAACTTTGATATTTTATATGCTACAGATAAGAGCTGTTGTAGAGACATACAAACATGTGTCTACTAAATTCACAATCATATTGAATCAGAAGAAAGAAACTATATTGTGCCTCATATAACTCTTTAAAATTCACCTTTGAAGTATACAAAATGATAACATTTTACCCTTCTATCCATTACTATATAAAGGCATGGAAGACAAATGCATGTGGAGAGAGGTGCTAGAATCAAAATATGGGTCATGGAGGAACCTTAATGAAACTGTCATCTTGAAGTCTGCTTCAAGGTGGTGGAAAGACATCCATAAGGTTTGTGGAAGCACAACACAAAGAGCATGGTTTGAAAACTGTAAAGACTGGGTAATAGGAGAAGGGGACAAAGTACTATTTTGGGAAGATCTTTGGGTGGGGGATGCACCACTTAGCTCGAGGTTCGGTAGGTTATACCTAATCTCATAAAGTAAACAAAGTCCCATAGCAAGAGTAGGACATTGGGTCGACAACACATGGGTTTGGGAATTGGTTTGGAGGAGACAAATACTTGTTTGGGAGCAAGCTATGGAAGCACAACTCTATCAGATAATTAATAGCCGTACATTTAGGAAAGGGAATCTGGATACTTGGAGTTGGAAGGAAACTGCAGAAGGAGCATATACTGTAAGGTATGCATATATGAAGTTGATGGGTAGCTCAAAAGGGAAAAACGACAAGGTGTTCACAGAGTTATGGAGTATAAAAGTGATTCCGAAGGTGGAGGCTACTCTTGGATAAGTTACCGACAAAGGATAAATTATCGGTGAAGGGGATCCAATTACAATATTCTTTGTGTGAGTTATGCCTAGATTGTGAAGAGAGTGCATCACACATATTTTTCTCTTGTACAATGTCTCAAAAGGTGTGGAAAATGTGTGATGGCTGGATAGGGGTGAGTTCAGTGCATCACAACCAAGCTAGGATACACTTTCAACACTTTCATATGAGTAGCTTGAACACTAGGCAAAACACGATGTGGAAAGGAATGTGGCTGACTATAGTTGGGGAAATTTGGAGACATAGGAATGAGGTGATCTATAAGTAAAAGAAAGTTGACACTGAAGAAATTTTTAGTCTTGCTCAAGTTAATGCTTGGGCTTGGTTGAAACATAAAATTCCTTCGGTAAAGTTTTCATATAGTGACTAGTACTTCGCTCCTATTGTGTGTTTAAAATCTCTATGATATGATGCTTTTTGTGTTTAAGTTGTCAGGTGAGCATGAAAGGGATTCCCATGTCTAAAGCAATGAGTTCTTCATTAGTGATCATACACACTTCTTTGGTTACTTCGTAACAACCAAGAGAACATAGTCTCGGGAGCTCAACGAACCATGCATACCTGGTTTCGTATTCACTTTCTGTGTAATCTAGTAGACTGGCCGGGGAAGGTGCGATCTGGGTGGCTAATCTTAAGATTCCTACCCAGCTTGACGTTGGGAAGACATATCTCTTGCATTCAAAGTCCAGTTTTAATTGGTCAGCCATATTATTGTAGTAGCATAATATGTTGTTGGCGCCTACTCAAGCTCTTTTTCCTTTCCAAGAATGTTGCTTAGATGTTGTTCGAAGGCCCCTAAGTTATATATTTTATGCCCAATTTCTAGGGGAGTCTTAGCTTTTGTACGTGAAAGTTTTATCGTTGTTTTGACAAGTTTTAGAGATGCACTGCATCTTTCTCTCATCTTTTTGTAAATGGGTTAGAGTACCCCTAAGTGCTCTATTATTAATTTAATTTAATTCTTTGCTGATAAAAAAAAGTATATAAAGTTTACTATTTTCTTCTCCGTACTTAATATTTGATATCTTGTCAATAAATTAAACCTTGTTTCATTTAGTTTAATGATCAATCTTTTTGAGTTTCAACTTTCAATGCTTTGATTCAATTTCAACTTACTTTAAAATGCTGATCACAAGTTCATACCCTCCAAGTTTTGTAGAAATCCTTAGGAAATACTAAACATATACTTCACACATTTACATATACTATAACATTATGTAGAATATATGAATCTTAAATGTAAGACCCAGGAAATTGGAATAAAGAATAATAAATAAATTACAAACAAATTTGGGTTGAAAGTACTCTAAGAGAATTTATTGACAAATCCTCGGTAAGGAATAATGCTAGCTTAAGTGGTTAAGAGTACTTGGTTATGTTGAGAAGACTTGGGTTCAAGTCTAGTGTGTGCTATTAGTGTGATTTTAAATGTGTTTTATATTACCAAAATATTATGAATGCGGAAACATGGTTTAACCTTGTATGAATGTGTGAACTAACAAGAATAATGTGATGGTTTGTTGGTGTGCATGTGTTTGATGGGTTGGAAGGTTGTGGGTTTGAATCTTGGCTAGAGTAAGTAGGCCTTTTATATTTTATATTTTTGCTAAGTGATGTAAAAACCTCTAGAAACTGTAGAAATTCCCTGAGAAACCAAAGAGGTAGCAGTTTGGGGGTGCAGTAATAAAAAATAATAGTCATAAAACCTTGAATTTAAATTAATTTCGTTTTTATTATTTGTATTATTTATTTTGGGCTAAATTTGGGGAAGAGAGAAGAGTGAGTGGGGAAACAAAGAGTCATAGTGTGTGTCAAGTGAGGGCTGAGCCGAGAATTGCAATTCATTGGAGTGGAGGCAAGGAGGGGAACTTTGGGAACAAGGAATAACTCATTGGAAATTGTTTAAAGCTAAGAAATCGGGTAATGGGAGTTAACTCTTTTTTTGTGGTTTTCTTGTTTGTTTAGCCATGATATATATATATATATATATATATATATATATATATATATATATATATATA
>Ga0214544_1007833_pt1 | contig 18381 bp, 13 predicted proteins | sample CNSS3metaG_FD_160074 | JGI IMG/M metagenome (GOLD analysis project Ga0214544, IMG submission 160074) | Root nodule microbial communities from cowpea collected in UCLA plant growth center, Los Angeles, California, USA - CNSS3 | ecosystem: Host-associated > Plants > Roots > Nodule | place: USA... | reverse complement strand
TATATATATTATCACACACTTTTTATTTTTTAATTCTTCTAATTGTTTATTTTTCATGAAATTCATTGGCATCTTCAATATATTTTTTATCATATCATAACCTTTATCCAATTATGTTCAATTGAATCGTGTTAATTAAATTTTTTTTATGTCTCACATTTGAATATTTCTATTCTTTTTTAATATTTTTATTTTTTGTATATTTTTCTTTCGCATGAAAATGTTTAACACTCTCAATTCAAGTGTTTAATAATATAAACTTTTTCATTTATTAGGTAATATAAAAAAATTATCTTTTTTAGTCTATTATTATTAATTTTTATATCATTTGAAGAACTCTTTTTGTTTTGCTAAAACAATTTTCATTATTTTTCAATCATTGACTATGTTGATATTTGAAAAGTTTTCTTAAATCTCTAAAGTATTTTTCATCTTATCACACCCTTAATTATATATTTGTTTTTCTTTGTGAGATTTCATTCAATAATCTCTCAAATTGTTTCGAAGACACATATTTGATAATTTTTTAATATTTTTATTTGTTGTTTATTGTTATCATGTAGAATAATATTTTGATATATTTTATATAAGTTTTTTTTTCTAACTCAATATCAAACTATAATTTTATCACTATAATTGTATAAATATATTTTATTTACTGTAATATAAAAATTTCTATAATTGTTATGATTTTTTTTATCACCATCCAACATATATTGAAGTTCAAAATATACAAGATTTATGTTAAAATTTTATTATTATTAGTTTAATTTTTATTCTTTGTATGATTTTGATCAAGTCTTGTATTATAACTTCTTTTAGTGTAAAAAAATAGAATCATTAGAATTTAAAAAATGAAGTAAACTGACATTTAAAATATACTTTAATTTGACTATTTGTTTTCCTTTTATATTTGCTTCAAATATTTTTAAATTTTATCAACTAGGTTTCATTAATATTTGCAAATTTAATAAATGTTTTGGTTTTCATGGAATTTTAATTGGTATTCTAATTTGAAATGTATACAATTATAATTTCTTTCTAAATATTTGATATTGAAGAAACAACATCCATTTAATATTGAATATTTGATAATATTATGTTTTCTTTATCGTAATTTATATTATTTTATAAAAATTAATTAATTAATATTGAAACAATAAGAAAGCGGGTATAATATAAATACGAGTATATACCCGTTACCTGATGAGGATGATGATGTGACAAAAATTTGATACTCGTTGGATTTGGGTATGGAGATGGGATTGAATTTTTTCTATGAAGATGGGTGTGAGATGGGTATGAGATTCCAAAACTCATCACCGCCCCGCTCCACTGTTATCCATATTCACAAGTATTTTTCATTTATCACTCTCATAACTCAAACTAGTGATACATTAAATTTATTTTTTACAATTTTCATATAGTATGATGTAATGAAACATTAATAACTTCAATGATAATGTAAATTTCTTTTTTATTTAAACTACATAAAAATTTGAAAAGAATCCAACAAATAACAAAAATAGTGTAATAATTAATTATATTTGTATAAAATGAAAATAATAATAATAGGTAAAAGGAAAATAAGAATAATAAGAAATGTAATAAAATATATAAGAAGTAATAATAAAAAATAATTAAATAAGTTAGAAGTTATAAGCTTAAGTTAGAAACTCCTATATTAAACTTACTTTGGAGTACTTATTCGTGTTAGTGAAAAAGTTCAACATTCTATAATTTTTAGTAAGTGCTAATAACAATTAAGCATGAAAGCATGATTGTGCTTTAAATGGTTTATGTAAATAACAAATCATGAAAGATACACATGTTAATCTAACTGATGATATAATATTGTGGAAGCTTATTTTATGTTTGACATCTCATAACATAGAAACTTTTAGATGATAAACATGTAAAAATAAGCTAACCTTGTATTATATGAAAACACACAAGTGCTTAGTTATAATGTAAGGAAGTTTACCACTTTCGTGGTCAAAAGAGATTTGTTAGAAGAAAGACAAGTCACGTAAGAAAATCTATTGAATAAAGAGAAAAAGTTGTTTTTCTTCACCAAATTCTTAAACTAAACATATGTCAGAGGGAGAATTGTCGACTTGACACAACACTATTGTTTAAGACAAACAAAGCATGTTGTCAAAGAAGAAGATAAGTACATTCAATTATTGGGATGTTGATTAAAGGAGAAAAGAACATTTATAGTTGCATAGAATTCATTTAATAATGCATTTGATGCATTCATCATTATCAAACCCTTAGAAACAAAATAATGCACTCAAAAGGAGCTAAAGATGCTTAATGGCCGCAAAGGTTTCACAATACCTACTTTCTTCCAAGTCTATATAAAGTTACGCAAGAAAAAGAAGAAAGTGAGAGACCATGTTGTATAGTGCCAAAATGTTGCTACAATTTCTAAGCTTCAGAGAATAACATTGTTTGTGTTAGAGGAGAATATCAATCTTACATACGTCAACAAATTATCAACCTCTCTAATGAGCTAAAGTTTGATGTGTGAACACTAATCATACCAATTATATATCTTAGTATAGTTGTCAAAATTGGTTAAACTCATGAACCATCCGGCCCACCACAGGTTGAACCCGAATATAAAAAAAATAAAAATAAAAAATCTACATCACTCTTAACTTAACAATTCAACTCAAAATACAAGCAAACTTTTATTTTTGAAATTTTGGAGGAGAGAAACTCACGTCATTACACTTCATTCACTCTCTACCTTTGTTTCTCATTAGTCATTTTCTTTTCCTAAGGTAGTAAGGTATAATTTAGAATTATGATTTAGGTTTTAGGATGAATGATTCATTTATTGTTTAAAATAAGAAAAAACAAAACTTTAAAATAGGTTTCGAATTTTTGGATCTTGGTTATATATTAACAAAAATTGTTAGATTGAAGAAAGAAAATGTTTTAATTTTTTTTAATTGAGGCAAGTCATTTAACCTACCAACCTGTGATGGGTCACGCTAGACTCAAATTTTTTAAGTTCACTAATAAGTGAGTCGGGTTGGGTTGGCTCATTAAGTGACCAACCCGTGATGAATCGGACCGAATGACTCATTTTGACAGTTCTATATCTTAGCCATGAATGATTGTTTGACAAATAATACTCAGTTATTATCCATGAGTGACTTATGTTCAAAGAGTACTTACTTGAGCTAGAAGTGACTTGTTAAATAATATTTGGTAAAGTTGGAAATGACTTATAAAAATAATACTTAAACGGGACTAGTAGCCAAGAGCTAAAAGAATATTTAGGTTAAGCCATAAGTGATTTCTAAAAGAATACTTAGTTGATTTAGGAATGGCTTGTGAAAAAATATACTTGACTGAATAGGAATGACTTGTTTGATAAAGCACTCAAAGGATTGGGCATGAGTACCTACGAACCCAAACATACTCAAAGGGCTAACAAGAAGTGTCTATGAGTCCAAAGAATACTCATAGTGTACTTTATAACATTACTCTAGTTAATTGAACTCAATTAGTTGATTGAAAATTAAACCACGAACCAATATAAATATACGGTATGTATTTTCTTTTCCTCATGTATTTCTATTTTTATATATACTAGCTTAGAAGATGAGTCTTTTAAAGAACACGCACAATAAGAACAATTTTATACAAGCAAATCATTTAAGTTGAAAAGTTTCATATGATACATTTCATCTTATGCAACCATTATCAACTAATTACTTAATATATAAAATTATCAACTGAATATTCTTTATCATATATTTACGAAAATTGTAAAAAATAAAAATAAAAACTCAATTGAACATGATTAGATTAAGAAAAAGTTAGTCAAATAAACTAGTAACTAACCTAATATCTAATTTAATGTATTTATTCTTATAAATTAAAAATAATAAAAAATAGCATAAAATACCTAATCATAAATACATGGGGGATTTAAACGACTTAATATTTTCCCGGGACATCACTAAATTCCATTGAAAAACAGTAATAGAGATCCACGATAATGGTGGAGACACCAAACGAAAAAACACATAATATCTTATAAATAACTTTTGAGAATAAGAGAGTTAGTGAAAAGAATTTCGATTCTCTACTGGATTTTTTATGTTGTTCTTTTACTGTGTCATTATAACATATTGATTACCATTAATTTTAACATTTTAAAATATATTAAAAAGATATTTAAAATACCAATACAATGCATTTTTAATGCTCAGCAGAGGACAATATCCAACAAAATTAGTAGAGAATTTGATAATCATAGTAAATACAGCTCAACAAAGTGTATTTTCACTCATTTTTGCATACAACTTTAAAGCTCGGTTTAACATTTATCACACTTCCAACATCATATATAAAAGTTCCTTCAAGTTGTTGGGTAAACTTAAATGTTTAAATGTGGGTAGTTAGAAGTTGCTATATTAATTGTCTAGGAGATTTCAAAAGGTTGAGAGTGGGTCTAGCTATGATTAAGCATGCAATAGAGTTCATTAATTGTGAGTTAGATAGTGATTATATTTAATGAATGTAGTTGAAGGGTCATGTCCAAAGGCCTATAAAAGGACCATGTAGTGCTTCATTTCAAAACACAACAAATCTGAATACAAAGAGTGTTTATCCAGAGAGACTTGTTTTTCAACAAATTAGCATCAGAGCTTGAGTGTTAGAGTGAGTTAGAGAGTTTGATCGAGATGGTCAGCTTAGCTAACAACATGCCCCTACCGAAGTTATCAAAAGGCGTCAGCTATGATAACTGGAGCCTGCAGATGAAGGCTTTCCTTGGTTCCCAAGAAGTATGGGAGGTAGTCAAAAATAGGCACCAAGAACCAGATGACATTGGAGAAATGGCGATTGCCCAGCTTGCTACGTTAAAAGTAACACGAGCAAAGGATAAAACGGCTTTGTACGTGTTGTACCGAGTTGTTGATGAGTCCGGTTTTGAGAAGATAGCAAATGTTATGTCTTCAAAAGAAGCGTGGGATATTCTAGAGAAGGCATACAAAGGGGATAACCGTGTGAAGCAAGTTTGGCTTCAAACTCTCAGAGGCAAGCTTGAATGGATGAGGATGAAGGAAGATAAATGGGTTATCGAGTACGTCTCCCGAGTTGAGACCGTAGTGAATCAGCTTGGTAGAAATGGAGAGACGCTACTCGCTTACCGAGTGATGGAGAAAATCTTGAGGTCGTTAACCGACGACTTCGAGAATATATTTTGCGCAATAGAGGAATCCAAGGACTTGACAATGCTCTCGGTGGAAGAACTTGTCGGGTTTCTTGAAGCGCATGAGCAGCGAAGAAGGAAGAAGAAGGAAGAGTCCCTTGATCAAGCACTCCAAGCAAAGGCAACCATTAGGGAGAAGAAGGTTCCTTATACTCAGAACACTCAAGGCCGAGGTGGTAGAGGTAGAGGAGGATGTGAAAGAGGTCAAGAACAGATCGGCCAATAAAATTGGCGTGGCCAAGGATAAGGTGGAGGTCGTGGTGGTAAAGGTCAAGGAGGACAGTCGAACAACTCAAGAGTTGAGTGTTTCAAATGTGGTAAGTACGATCATTTTGCCAAAGACTACTACTCAGGAGTTAAATGTTAGAATTGTAGGAAGGTTGGACATTTCGCGAAGGACTGCTGATCTGAAAGCAAGAAGGAAACGAACTTCCTTTTTAAGGATGTTGAGGAAGAAGGAATATTAATGATCTCCAGGAGATCAGGTGCCGAGCTAAGTTCGAGTTGTTCTAACAACTCAGTTTGGTACCTTGATACAGGAGCAAGCAACGACATATGCGAGGACGAAAATCTTTTTAAGGAGCTCACCAAAGTTGACGCTGGACATGTATCATTTGGAGATGCATCAAAGGTGGCAGTAAAAGGCCGGGGTACAATCTGGTACCTGCAGAAGAACAACCGAGTTGGACAAATCAGAGACGTGTACTATGTACCCGATCTCAAGAGCAACATATTGAGCATGGGCCAGCTGATGGAGAAAGGCTACTTGGTTCTGATGAAAGACCGAGTATTATACTTGAAAGACAAGTTGGATCAACTGATTGCCCGAGTAGAGATGAAGAAGAACAAGATGTACAAGTTGGACTTGAAAATAGTCTAAGAGAGGTGCTTGAAACTTGATGTGAAGGATGAAGCTATGATGTGGCACTTCCGGTTTGGCGACTTGCATTTTGGTGGGTTGGCCTTGTTGGTAGAAAAGGAGATGGTGTGAGGACTCCCGACTGTGGAGTTTGAAAGAAATTTTGTGAAGAATGCGTGCTCAGATTAATTCACACAGACATTTGTGGACCAATTACCCCTGAATCTTTTAGTGGGGAAAGGTATTTCATTTCTTTCATAGATGATTTTTCAAGAAAAACATGGGTGTATTTTTTGAAGGAGAAATCTGAGGTGTTCCGAGTGTTTAAAAGGTTCAAAGCAATGGTTGAAAAGGAGACCGACATACCTATCAAATCTGTTAGGTCTCACCGATGAGGCAAGTTCATCTCATCCGAGCTCATGAAGTATTGTGAGGAGCAAGGAATAAAGAGATTTCTGACAACACCATACTCACCCCAACAGAATAGAGTAGCTGAGAGGAAAAATCGAACCATACTTGACATGGTTCGAACAATGTTAAAAAGCAAGAACGTGCCCAAGGAGTTCTGGGCGGAAGCAGTGCAATGTGCCATCTATGTGCAAAATAGATGTCCACATGCTAAGTTGAACGAGAAGACACTACAAGAAGTCTGGAGTGAAAGAAAGTGGAAGAAAGCTGAGTGTGTCTCACCTCAAAGTGTTTGGCAGCATTGCTTATGGTTATGTTCCAGCTCAACAAAGGACCAAACTTGAAGATCGAAGCAAGAAGTACGTGTTTATTGATTACAATGAAAAAACCAAGGCGTATAGGTTGTTCAACACAATAACAAAGAAGGTGATTATGAGCCGAGATGTTCAAGTTGATGAAGAGAGCGAGTGGAAGAGGAACAACTCGGAGAAAGAGTCTAGAAGCTTGGAAATAGATACACCACCAACAGTGAGAGATCATGAGACTTTTGATGAAGAAGATGAACCTCTACAGCCTAGAGCGTGAAGCTTCCAAGACATATACAACTAGACTGACGAAGTACATGTTGTATGTTTCTTGGCAGGTTCAGAAGACTTGTGTTTTGAAGAGGGTATGCAGGAGGAGAAATGGCAAAAGGCGATGAATGAGGAGATCAGAGCAATTGAACACAACAACACGTGGGAGCTAACTAATCTGCCCAAAGGAGCTTGGCCTATTGGCATAAAGTGGGTGTACAAGAAGAAAACAAACGCTGAAGGAGAAGTTGAGCGATATAAAGTTCGGCTCGTAGTGAAAGGGTACAAGCAGAAGGAAGGAATAGACTATGACGAAGTATTCGCTCCAATGACGAGGATGGAAACAATCAGGTTGTTGATTTCCTTAGCAGTTCAACACAAATGGACAATCTTACAGATGGATGTGAAGTCAGCATTTCTGAATGGAGTCTTAGAAGAGGAAGTATATGTTGAACAGCCACTCGGATACATGCGAAGAGGTGAAGAGAAGAAAGTGTTGAGATTGAAGAAGCCACTTTATGGCTTAAAGCAAGTTCCACGAGTATGGAATGAAAGAATTGACACCTATTTCAAGAAGAATGGGTATGAGCAGTGCCCTTATGAACATGCTCTTTACATAAAGAAGAAAGGAGAAGATGTGATGTTCATTGCCCTCTTTGTTTATGACCTTATCTTCACGGGGAACAATGCTGAGATGATTAAAGCATTTAAAGAAGTGATGAAGAAGGAGTTCGAGATGACCGACTTAGGTCTTATGAAGTATTTCCTTGGTTTAGAAGTCATTCAAGGGAAGGACGATATCTTTGTGTCGTAGGAAAGGTATGTTGAGAAGGTCTTGAAGAAGTTTAATATGGCGAGTTGCAAACCAGTTTCCACCCCTATGGAACCGGGCACAAAACTTTCTAAGTATGCAGATGGAGACCGAGTTGATGCGAGCAATACCGAAGTCTGATTGGAAGTCTCAAGTATCTTACAAATACCAGATCAAATTTAATGTTGAGTGTTGGAATAGCAAGTCGGTATATGGAGGAACCAAGGTATACTCATTGGAAGACCCTAAAGAGAATTCTAAGGTACGTGAGAGGAACAATGTCACTTGGCCTGATGTATACTAGGATGAATGATTACCGACTAGTCGGCTACTCAGATAGTGATTGGTATGGAGATGTTGATGACCAAAAAAGCACGTCTGGATATGTATTCTTCATGGAGAGCATGACGTTCACCTAGCTTTCAAAGAAACAACCCATTGTAACACTGTCAACATGTGAAGCAGAGTATGTTGCAGCATCCTGAAGTGTCTGTCATGCAGTTTGGCTTAGAAACCTTCTAAGCAAACTGGAATTGAAGCAAGAAAAGGGGACTGTGATCCGAGTTGATAACAAGTTGACCATTGAATTGGCAAAGAACCCGGTCAATCATGAGAGAAGCAAGCACATTGATGTCCGATTTCACTTCATCTAAGAACAAGTGAATGAAGGAAATGTAGAGTTGGAGCACTTCAAAAGTCGAGCACAAGCTGCAGATATGTTTACAAAGTCGTTGTCATCCTCTTTTTTCGAGAACAAGAAGATAATACTTGGAATGAAGGACAAGAAAAGCATTTAAGTTTACGGGAGGGATTTTATTGGGTAAACTTAAATGTGGGTAGTTGGAAGTTGCTATATTCATTGTCTAGGAGATTGCAAAAGGTTGAGAGTGTGTCTAGCTATGATTAAACATGCAATAGAGTTCATTAATTGTGAGTTAGGTAGTAGTTATATTTAATGAATGTAGTTAAATGGTCATGTCTAAAGACCTATAAAAGGACCATGTAGTGCTTCATTTCAAAACACAACAAATCTGAATATAAAGAGTGTTTATCCAGAGAGACTTGTTTCTCAACATAAGTTCGCTTTTGCATTTCCTCACCAATCAATAACCACATAAGATGAGTGACCAATTAAGAACTCAAACTTATTCTGAAGGTAAATTCACACGCTGCAATCATTTCAACTACGGTTAACTTTACATTGCGGAGAATATTTAGCAAATTGACAAGAGAATACACTGAATAAGAATAAGGTAAGTCTTCCACTTTTTCATCAAAAGTTCTCTCTTCTTCAAAACCTACTGTTACAGCACAAATTTCTTTAATTAACATCCATTCAAATTAGAAAGAGTTTTGCAATGGTTGAAACAAAATCAAAATTTACCTGTCTGCTGTGCATGGAAGAAATCTTGTAGTTTAGGATTTTGCACCCTTGCATTCCATATATTTGGGTCAGAGGCAATCGAAGCCACAACACTCTGTTCATTAAGGCCAAAAATAAGTTATCATATTAAGTCAGCAAGTGCACCCTAGATTAATAAACTTGTTTATATATACCCTTTATGTTAATTTATAATTTGAGTTTTGTTGTAACTCAACTTCGAAAACTGTTTGATGGTTAACAAATTTTTTAACAACTAAATTTTAGTAATTTTCTCTTTCTCTCGCGACCTGAGATGACATTGTATTTCAAAATACAACTACAATTCATAATGCATTACTTTATTTTTTGGATTTCATCAAAGAAGCTTTGAGATCAGTAAAGACCGTTCAAACTATGCAGTTGTAAAGCACTACTACCTTAGCTTCTGAGCTTTCACTAAACAATTGAAAAGCCTGAAAAGCTGGGTTTGGCGCTGAGGTGTTTGAGATAGCCTCAGTAACACTATCTTTGTTCTTCAAACCAGAATGAGAAGGTGACAGAACAGATATTTTATTAGGAAGAGCACAACCTTGGTATTCTGTGGAGTTTGAAGATACGTAAATCCTGAAATATGATCACATTCATATGATGTTTGCAGTGAAAAAAGGTCCATAATGGATAGCACAATACAAGATATCTGTTAAAACACACAAAAGCTATTTATTTGTTTCTTTATAGGAGTTTAATAATATGAATAATTAAATAACCAATAAAAGAATAGATTTATTATAGCTGCAATGCAACTCAAAAGAAATGAAGAATGATGGCATAGAGAATGTATACTTATGTTGAGCATGTTTTAGTTCAGTTGTGGCACTGCCTGACACCACCTTCGCCGTACTGTCTTCCCCGCCGTCTGCCGGCGACGCTTCAGAAGCACTCTGAACAGATGACTGGACAGGAGGCACGACGCCTCTGATCCCGGTGGCAGTGAACTTGGCCTCCGCACTCATCACTCCTCCACCCATGAACGAGAGCATCAAGAAAGTGAAGAGAAAAGGGTAGTCTGGGTATTTAAATATCAAGTGGGTAGCACAAAGTTTCTTGTGCAATGGTGGTACCTCTTAAGATTGTGAAATTTCACGTGCATCTTCCTTTTTTTGTCCTAAAAGGGTCGTACAAATGATTGAATTTAACTTCTATTATTATTCTCAATCAAATACTAATTTAAGTTTCAGAACAGTATGTTTTTCAGTACTCATGAAATCAAAGCAAACCCGAACAGCCAAAACAAAAATATTGGCGGAATCTCCCTAGAAATTATTCATTACCGTCTTTATAAGTACTTTTAGCTTCTATTTTCATAACAAAACTGATAATTTTATTTTAACTTTCATTTTTAGCCAGTCAAGTTGAATAAGATTTGAGTAATTAAATTATTTAAAAAATATTTCAAGTAATGTTAATAGTTATAACTTATAAGTTGTATTAATAATGTTTTAGAAGTAATGGCGGTAGCATATCATAGGAGAGGATCTTTATTCCATTGTTCTATATTATTTGTTAGATTAAAAACAAAGATATCAGTAAATAGATTTGAAATATATATATATATATATATATATATATATATATATATATATATATATATATATATTATTCTTTTAGGGAAATGGAGAGACTTCAAAATAAATGCAAACTATTGTTCTCGACCTTTTCAAATAGATAATATAATTACATAAGTATTTTTAACATCAAAAATATACTTTTGGCAAAAAACTTTTTTTTTTGACAAACAACCATTTTTAATAAAAAAAATCTTAAAACTGTATTACTTTATTCTCTTAACTTTCATAAAAAAATTAAAAAATTACTCTATTTGATAATTTTGTCAACCAAATATTTGTCAAATAATTATTTTTCTTTTAACATATATATCAAATAATAAATTATATCTTTAATATAATTTATCACTTCATAATTTAAATTAAAATAGTTCTTCAAAAAATATGAAAGGATTTTGAAGACCTAAAGTAATTCGAAGCCTAACATGACTTTGTACATGAGAACCACAGGCAATATAAGCAGTTCCAAGTCTATATTGTCAAGATACACAATTAAAACCACTTTTCCTTTCCATTGAACAGTTTGATAAGTCAATAAATTAACAGAAATATTTTTTGCCAGATTGTCAATGTTAACAAAATTTAAGAAACGAAGCAATAATAGATGTGCGCAAACTCTGATTAAGAGTGCAATTGAAGACCAAAAAAGGGCAATACTTTTAATGAAAAAGTGAGCTATTTGAAAATGGCTAGGCATGGAGAGTTGGAGGAGGCAGGTTGAAAAAGAAGTAAAACAGGAATGAGCCTTGAAGCTGATCAATTGCTTCAAAAGTTGATGAATATATAAAATGGACCATGCTTCCAGTAAATATTTGAGGGATACAAGGTTTCACCAAAGCAGCAAAAAATAATAATACTAAAAATCCTAAACCAGCAGACTCTAGTGTTGTGAACACTCGTGACATGGTGGTTCAGCACTCTATTCTCAGGGTATACAGAAAAAACATCTTTTGAAGATGAGTCAGGTTACCCACTCAGTCATCAAACTTTATTTTCTTTGGAGCAGGCTGGATGTTACCCATCTGCAAGAGCAATTATATATGTAAAATGAGAGAAAAACTCAAGAAGCATAATATTCTCTATTTGTGAAAACAAACGAACAACCACAGAATGATGAAAACAAAAGGCTCACAATCTCAGGGCATTCGTAATCAATGCCAGCAGCCTCTATCCTTTTCCGCCGTTTTTGGTCATGTCTTACAATCCTCTCCACCAATTTTTTGTGCTCTTCTAAGGTTCTTACCTAAATAAACAGCATCAATAAACAGAACTTAATACTCAGAATCAGACGATAAATATCAAGCAGGTATACTTTATTATCCAATGAACTAGATACCTTGTCATGACGCTTCCGTTCAATTTGGACATAATCCAATGGCTTGTGACGATAACTGAATCCTTTCCACCTATGATGAAAAATGCCACACATTCATTTGTTACCTTTGGTCATACTCAACAGAATAAACTTAATCTTTTAACCTTAAATCAAGGCATATAATATGCCATTTTACAGGATTGCAATTCGTATCAGCCTTGTGTAGTTATTTGGTTGAAAGGCAGTTCTAGGCTTTATAACCAGCCAAACATGCACATTTTGGGATATGATAATTTTCCAGACTACTATTTGGCTTTCTGTTCACAGAAGCTTCGGAGGTCCTAGGGATTTGTTTGGGGGTGTCGAAATAATTTTGACTATGAACAAAATATGTCACTAAGCTAATGAGCCTGTAAAGCAAGAACTAGACAGAAGTTTACCATGCATGGAACAAAAATTGTTATAAAACTATTTTTGAGTCTTCTCACGCTTTGCAATTTATTCTATTTTGACAATGTCTAAGGAATTTGATTTCAATTTAGATCCACACAATAACAGTTATACATTTATTATTTTAAGAATTTTTATACATTCTTAACTATAGGTATCAATTTAGTATCACATCCTCTTATTTTCAAAATAAACATCTCGCCATGTCAGATATGAATCATATCCATGCATCATAGTCTGAGTCTAAACAACCGTCCACAACCAAAATGGTTGAGGAAATTCCTAATCCTCTATTTGTTAGTGATTTTTTTCAATACTCTAAATAGATATCTTTCTTTTTCACACATGTAAAGAAAGGAGATGACAAGAAAATTAATGGCTAGACACTAAGGTCTGCAATTATGAAAAACATACAATGGAACCCTTAGAAGGAAATAGATCCGGAAAAATATTAATTAATTAATTAATAACTTACAATCTTGAATGAACATGCTCCGGAGGTACAACATGAACTTGGAGAAGGTGCTCAAAAAGGAGATAATTGTGCATAGTATCAGCTACAATTTTCGCTACCTACAAATCAAGGCACTATTAAAACAAGGAAACTTAATTTTATTATAAACACAATAGCACAAAAAATGTCATGTCATAAAACAATCAATTAATCTGTAGAAACAACAAATACCTCAGGAGATTCAAATTCTATATACCCAAAATGTCTCGATTTTCCTGTCTGTAAAAGAACAAGAAACATATATTGTCGGCATCAATCAACTAAAACCAATATCCATCACCCCTAAAACGGTAACAACAAACATATATTGCAGCCCCAGAGTATTTAATGAAACAAATATCTTGATGGTTGAAAACCTGTAGTTATTTTCAAAATGTAAGGACCAAACAAAAGCAAAATTACTACAATATTGATTGAGGCTTCAACTTCTATGATTTAAAATGTACGGACCGAACAAAAGCAAAATTACTACAATATTGATTGATTACAGAGGCTTCAAATTCTATGAGAAACTCATAACTATTAACGACACAATTGATATTCTGCATTGGAAAATTATCTTAAATTAAGACCACTCATGAACAAATAGAGCATGTGACAAGAAAAGTAATTCTTCGCCATACAACCATAAACAAAGTATGCCACAATTATCATCAAGTTGACACAATCACACAATAGCAAATAATAACAAGCACGGACATTAAAGAAGACAAGTTAACATGCAAGCAACTAACCTTTTTATTTCTCGCAACTCTCAACCGCTTGATGGTTCCAAATTGCCCAAAATAACCTACAAAATGCAACAGTAAGCCCATACTCCACAAAATCAATAAAAAACCTGAAAAACAAATCCATGACCACCTTCCATCTCCTTCTCATAGAATCCATGCGGAATCCTGGATATATACAATACTGTGGCCGTATTTTCCGGTGGCTTCTGTTCTGCGAGCTTGCGAGCTGGACCACCTTCCAAGGGCTTTACCGATTCAGAAACAAAATTAAGCACCACATTGACACAATATATTGAAAAATAAAAGGAAAAGTAAACTGAAAACAGAGAGCACACGGTATCTGTATTCTCGACATACCAAAAAATCAGCACCCTGAGATGGCTTGTTAGAGGAAGCCTTTTTCATGTTCTTCATAGCTTTCTTTGCCTTTGTTCCCATCTTGCTGTCTGTTATGCCTAACCACTTCTCTGCAAAGAAACGCCTGGCAAAGATATCGTAAATGAGGGTGGTGAGGAATTGCGTCAAAACCCTAACCCCTTTGGTTGTACTTTGGATTATATATTCTGAAATACAATATTTCAAATTGTGCATTCCAAAATGTAATATAAAAAATACTTTCTGAATTACATAATTCAAAATAAAAATTCTGTATTTTGGAATGTATATTCCAAAATATAAATTATAGAACTTTAGGGGAAGGATGAAAGAGATTAGAGAAAGGCAATTAAAAAGTTAGAAAAATAATACAAACAAAGAAAAAAGAAAGAAACGATAAGTTGAAAATGATATTTTTGATACGCCTGCAACATTATTGTGCAATTCTTTTAATAATAGAATTGGTTATGAAACTTATTATGCATTCTTAATACTAAAACAAATTTTAAATAACAAACTTGACAACTTGTATTGATTAAGTAAGCAACAATTGAAAATTCAACTCTAACCTTTTTTACCCCATTTTGTGGCTTAGTGATGGCATGCAATGATTGGAAGACTTTCAAACTATGAAGATTTTCAATTCATATTATGTTATTATCTTGTTTCTATAATGTGCTACAGATATCTAAGCAGCAGTGCCATTGCAGTGGCAGTGGAATTTGCAGGTATGAATTGCTATCTAGAAACTTTATCTAAAAGATCAACGTATGTGCATTTTATGCAGCGATTGCAATGCATTTGAAGGGGACTTCTCGTTTTTTCTCAATTCCGTTTCGACGTGTTAGTTTATTAACTACCCAGTAATAATTTTTATCGCTTGGCCACCTTAACAACGTCTAGCAGCCACCCAAATACATGTGTTCAAATGATTATCAAACTTTTGCCTTCTTTCTTTTTGCAATGGACTCTAAAGATCACTTCTAAGGATATCTTGAAGCTTTTATGTTTTGCTTCTTTCTATTGACTAGGATCTGTATAAAAAATCAGACTAATTGATTTGGATATATTTTACCCTAATACAGGACTGGAGGAAGGGAAAATTTACTCCATTGTTATAAGTGTGATAAGAAATTTTGTTAATTATTTTTCTTAAATGCATCTTTCCTATGCGTTTTAATAAGAACAGTAGCGATTCATTTATTTAAGAACATACTACATATTGGTCATTACATTTGAAATTATCTGTATAGGTTGTTGCTACTGAACTCAGTTTCTCACCTTATTTCCCCCTCTTTTTCTGAAAAAACCATCCTGCTGTTACTTAAATTTTATTATATGGATCATGTATGTCTGCCCTCTCATTATAACTCTTTCATACAGTTAGGATTTGTTGTAACTCTTTTTTGTTAGTTGTTGAGTCTGTGGGTTAAACAGAGCTCGTTGAAAGGACGAGTTATAAACATAACTCCTTCATTCTTCTACACAATAATAAAATCTCTACATTCAAATCATAAACTCGATACATTCAAGTCATAAACTCGTCAGCGAGAGGACATACCTGAGCTCTGGGGTGGTTACCACCGTGAGGTGTGGGTGAAGAGCGGCGTGAGTGATGGTGGTGCGATTGAAGAGGGGTGAGAATTGCGCGAAGAATAAAAGAGTGAAAAGGACGAGTAAAGGGAGAAGGAAGAAAAACCCTAACACCTGAGTATCGGATATGTGAAATTTGACCTAGAAATTAATTCATCGTGAAACGAAAATGGGAAGTGTAATCTCCTTACTTCAGTGGTACTTTCTTACTCAATACTTTCTTAAGACTTAGCCCATGACTCTAAGTGACAAGACTGAATTGGCCCATAAAGTCCTGCATATGAAGTGGGGCTTTCTTCCAGTACCCCAATCTTTCTTCCTACACTTCATAAAACTTGTAATTTCCAAACTATACTCTATTAAAATTATTATAAAAATTTCTTCACTTCCTTATTTTTTATATTTTTCGGATTGGGTCTTCTGAAAGTATTTTTGGATCTTGAAAATACTTTCTGAATCATTCGATCTACAAAATATAAAAAAATATAGATATAATTACTTATTTGATATCCTATTTTTTGTTAAGTTCAATTTGGTTCTATATTTTTTGTTTGTTCAATTTAGTATCACAATTATATAAAAAGATTCAATTTGGTCTTTTCCGTTAACTTGGAGTTAACACCACATGTCAAGCCATAATATTTTAATTTTTTTTTTAATTTTTTTAAAATATTTTAATTTTTTTGTAAAAATTTATAAACTGTCACGTGTCAGTTTACCGTCGTGTCACATGGCAGCTTACAATCATGACACGTGACAGTGATAATAATTGTTTTCAATTTAATCCTCTATTTAAATATTTGGTTCAATTTAGTACCCAATTTTTTAAAATGATTCAATCTCGTCCTCCTCAATTTGAAACCAAATTAGTAAATAAGCTTAATTACAACTTATATATACATGTTACCATAACTTTTTCTAATATATACATCAAATTATTTCACCTAAATATTTAAATTATTTTATTTTTTACATTTTTTACCTTTGTAATTTTTTACACATGAAATTTTTACACTTGTAAAAAAGTAAAATAATTTGAATATTTATGTGTAGTGATTTGATGTATAAATTCAAAACAATTATTTTAACATGTATATATAAGTTATAATTAAACTTAATTACTAATTTGGTCTCAAATTGGAAATGACGAAATTGCATCATTTTAAAAAATTGGGATATTAAATTGAACCAAAAATTTAAATAAAAGTCTAATCATTGTCAGGTGTCATGATTGTAAACCATCACGTGACATGATGGTAAACTGACACATGGCCATTTTTAAATTTTTTGAAAAAAAAATATTTTTTAAAATTAAAAAAAAATTAAAAATGACACAGTGTTAACTCCAACGTAACGTAACGGAGAAGCCTAAATTGAATTTTTTTAAATAATTGAGGTATTAAATTGAACAAACCAAATATAGAAACCAAATTTAATTTAACCAAAAAAATTAGGATATCAAATTAGTAATTATAAAAAAAATATATATATTTCAATTCAGCATTTTGGAAGGTATTTTTGAATTTGAAATGTATTCCAAAATACTCAATTCGGAATATAACAAACATTTTTCGAATTTGAACGTCATTTTTGGATCTAAGAATACATTTTGGAACCCCAATTTTGAAAATTATTTTTGTATTTTGAACTGAATGATCTAGAAGATATTTTCGAATCTGACAAAAATTTAGGAATATGAAAAACCCATCATTCCAAAATGCAAAAAGAAAATTCTACAACATATCTTTTGAAAGATGTTTCTGAATCTGAAAATGACTTCTGGAATATCCGTTTCGCAAATTATTTTTTGTATTTTGAATATATTCTCGAGTTTGGGGTTTTTTTTTTTTGTCTAAAAATACCTTATGAAACATTAATTCCGAAATAAAAAAAAAATCTAAAACAAGTATTCCAAAAGTTATTTCTAGATCTATAAATCCCTTCCGTATTAGGTGTTCGGGAATATATCTTTCACCAATTTTCTTTTATAAATATATGTACAAATTCAAACTAGTAATTAATCTCAACATTGAAATATCAAAAGGAGTATAAACAAAAACTCTCAAATATTCTTTATCATAAGACATAATTATTACTAAAATTAAAAACGAGAATGTCAACGGTAGTAATTAATATTGATATAATAATAGTAATTAATATTGATATAATAAAAATAAGTGAATCAATCAAGTATCCAAACTCTAAAGAAATATTATTATTTATGGTTCAAGATCATACATACTGAAAAAACGAGAATTATTCTTGATTGGATGAATAGACAAATCAAATGAAAAAAAAATCTTAACTATAATTAATATAAAATACTAGGAAAAAGCCCAAATACAACGAACATTTTTCCTCCGTGGGACTTTATTTTGTCTTATTCTTGTTTTGTTCTCCTATAACCTTTTCTAAAATTAAAAATGTAAGTTAAATTCATTAGGGACAAAGATTGTTTATATATATATATATATATATATATATATATATATATATATATATATATATATATAATGTGGAGAG
>Ga0214544_1007831_pt1 | contig 18383 bp, 8 predicted proteins | sample CNSS3metaG_FD_160074 | JGI IMG/M metagenome (GOLD analysis project Ga0214544, IMG submission 160074) | Root nodule microbial communities from cowpea collected in UCLA plant growth center, Los Angeles, California, USA - CNSS3 | ecosystem: Host-associated > Plants > Roots > Nodule | place: USA... | reverse complement strand
TATGAATAGTCTAAAATTCCATAATTTATAAAACTCAAAATAATATAAAACATCCATAGTGTTTACAATTTATTTCAAAGCCATAAATCATAAAAACTCCCAAGCTATCCCCGCTCCATTGCTAAGCCTCACCGAATCCACCTACAACATCATCCGCTCCGTGTACCGCGTACACGATCATCGCCAAACACAAGCAGATAGGGTGAGCTAACAGAATAAATATATATATATATATATATATATATATATATATATATATATATATATTTATATATATATATATAAGACACTCATATACATATATAACACATCATTCACATCTGGAAAGTTCCTTTCATTAATGCCATACCACATGGCCACCACCATGTGAATCGTGTTCTACATCTTCTAGTGATTACTTCAAGATGAGTTGTTGTCATACCTATTGGCCACAACCGATAGAGCACGTGCAAGAAACCATGTTACAGATCATACACCGTAACGCCAGGTGGAGTTCCCAAATACGAACAAAGTTCACAACGTCCCAAGACTACCAAACTCGTCAGTCAACTATTGAGAAGGGCAATCTATCTGGACCCATCTGTACTGGCCACAACCAGTACACTCATACCGGCAACACTCGCCAACCCAAGCTCAACTCAAGGGTTCCTCGTGTTCATCCACCATCCCGAGCTCAACTCGAGGGAAGTCATTCCGAGCTCAACTCGAGGAATGCCACGTGCTTAACCCCTATCCCGAGCTCAACTCAAGGGATACGTTCCGAGCTCAACTCAAGGAACACCAGTAAACCCACATTTGAAGCATCCTTAAAAGCCTTGTAGATCACGCTTGCAGAACCAGCAACCCAAAGTTGCAGCAGCAAAATCACCTGGCGGGGGACACGTACCGCTAGATGCAAACGCGCCTCTGATGCCCATGCCTGTAGTTATCGCCTGGTAGGACACTCCTCACCGCCAAGCACCACGTGCTTTCTAGAGCCTCTACCAGATCTTTTCCGATTGGCAGGATCACATTTTCCGCCAGGCGCCATGCGTTTCAAGCTTCTCTGGTTTTCCTTTATCACCTGGCAACGCACCCCAAGTTACCAGGCAGCACACCCCAAGCCACTAGGCGCCATACCAATAGCGTCACTGCTACTGGTTTTTGGGCACTTTGAAGCAAGTTCCAGAGAACCCAAATACTATACATACAATTCATAACATGAAATATACTTATCCAGTCATAATCACATGACTGGATCATAGTCCAACACAATGTTGAACAACCAAACAATATACAAACGCAAGAAAAATATATAACTATTGCCCCAAAATACCACACATGGGCAATAAAACAATAAATGATAATAATAAAACTAATAATAACAACAACAATAATAATAATAATAAAAATAAAAATCAAACAAAATAACATTAATAATAATAAAAACAATAATAAAATAAAATCAATTCAAACAATAATAATAAAACAATAATACTAATAAGTTAAAACAATAATAGCAAAGTAATAATAATAATAATAACAAAATAAAGCAATGATAATAAAACAGTAATAATAATAATAATAATAAAATCAAAAATATAATAATAACAATAATAATAAAATAATAGTAAAATAAAATAAAATAATAATAATAATAATAGAAATAATAATAATAATAATAATAATAATAATAATGCAATAAAATATTAATAATAGTAATAATTGTAAAATAAAATAATAATAATAATAATATAAATAATAATAATAATAAAAATAATCATTATAATAATAATAATAGTATTAGTAAAAATAATAATATAAATAATAATAATAATAATAACAAAATAAAATAATAATAACAAAATATTAATAATAATAGTAAATAAACTAATAATAGTTGTACTAATAATAAATATAATAATAATAATAACTAGTAATAATAATATATAAATAATAATAACAATAATAGTAAAAAATATAATAATTATAATAATAATAACTAGAAATAATAATATATAAATAATAATAATAATAAAATAATAATAATAATAATAATAGTAAAAATAGCATTAATAATAATAAAAAAATATAATAATATTAATAATAATAGTAAATAAAATAATAATAATAATAGTAATAATAATAAAAATAATAATAATAAGAATAGTAATTAATAATAATATATAAATAATAATAATAATAAAATAAAAATAATTATTATTATTATTATCATAATAATAATAATAGTAAAAATAATAATAATAATAATAAAATAAAATATTAATAATAATAGTAAATGAAATAATAGTAATAATAGTAATAAAAATAAAAATAATAATTATAATCCGATAACAATAATAACTAATAATAATAATATATAAATAATAATAATAATAATAATGATAATTATAATAATTGTGTCATATTTAGGAGAAAAACTCTAAACATCTCGGCAAGTCATAAAAAAAAGAAGAAGAATCATAATAATCATAGTACTAATGGAGTCACATAGAATACTGAATACAATGGAAACCACAAGCATACCTATACCCTCTCTAAAATCACATACAACAAACATCAAGAGGTTAAACGATAAAAGAATTTTGGTTCAGGAGAAGGCTTTCATGCATCAATATATAATGCAATTGCATACAATATCATTCAAAAAGGAAATGTTGCTTAGAAAAATGCAGAATGTTGGAAATCCCTCCTTGATCACTAAAGGTGCCTTAAAGGGGTGCTAGGGTTCTCTCCACCTTTTCCTATTCATGCCATACCAATTTTTAGCAAAAAGAGAATTAAATTTTCACCACCAAGGTTTGAACCCATGACCATGCCAAAGCCAATTTAATGCTAAACCATCAAGCCAACTCATGTTTCTTGCTAACTCACACAATTCAAGCATAGTATCATACGAAATATGCTTCATCATATTATTAAAACAATAATAATTAAATAACACACAATTGGCATACATAGGACTTGAACCCAAGTCCTCTCACACAATCAAAGTACTCTCAACCACTTAAGCTAACACTTTCCACATCATACCATCAAAAATTATTGTCATAATTACACCACTTACCCACATTCATTAATTAACTATTTATTTAATTAATTAAATTCTGCGGATCTTACACAGATTGCCTATTGGATGTTCCTCCATCTTGCCAATTAAAATGTTGATTTTGATTTTAATTGAATCTCCAATTGTTGGAATAATTATTAGACCTCCTATTATTATTATTCATGTAGTTCACACCCTCTTCTTGAGTTTCTGGAGTAGAACAAAGACCATTTTGGTGATCACTTGAGCAGAAATCACATCTCATCACTTGTTGCGTTCAACCATGAGGTCGTGGCTAAAGCTGCAACTTTAACATTTACTTTTTCGGTTCTTCTATCTGCTATGAAATGATTCCATTTTGTGAAAGAATGGCACATGAGTTTCAAGCTATAAAATTGCACTTTTTGAAGGTTGCTTACTATCACATTGAGCTTGGTGATCACTAGTTGCTAATAATTCATTGATCAAAGTAACTACTTTAGCATCCTTAAGCATCATGGTTCCTCATGCAAATGCATCCAATAACATCCTATTCTAATGACTAAGTCCATTATAGAACATGTTGAGTAGTGATACATCATCAAATCCACGATTAGGACCTTTTCTTACTAAGGCCATGCTTCATAGAATGGTTCATCAATTCCTTGAAAGAAAGTAGCAATAAATAATTTTGCACTAATAAATTTTGCTAGAGGGAATAATCTTGCTAGAAACTTCTTATCCACATCTTCCCAACTAGTCAGGCTTTAATTGGCATGCGATTGCAGTCATGTTTTAGATTTAGTAATAAGTGAAAAAGGAAAATAATTTGAGATAAATGGCATCTTTTTGGTCAAAATCGGTCCCAAGAGTTCCACACATTTCATAGAATGTTGCAAGATGATTAAAAGGATCCTCTTGGTCCAAACTAGCAAACTAGTTTGTTGTAAAAATGAAAGCAATGTAGGCATCTTTTCCACACCTTTTGTAGGCTTTACAAACCTTGAAATGTGGTCCCTACTGCTATGCATAATCACCTAACAATTTCCTTTGATTATTTTGTGAAGCCATTTGGTCTAGTGTGTTTGATATGTGAGAGTCCAGATCAAAGCTTGAATTAGCCACCTTTTCTTGTTGCTATTGTTGTATTTTCACGAGTTTTTTGTGCTTCCTTGCTCTACTATTGTTTCTTCTTGCTATCTTTTCAATTTCGAGAAGTGGTCAGCAAAACCTATTTTTGTTTCCTTTTTTGCTTACAAAATAGCTTCAAGTAGTGGTCAACAACAAAATTATGCAGTGACAATAAACACAAATATCTAAAATAAACTAAGTTTTTATACAATTTGAACAATAATCAAGCTGGTTCCAAACAAATGTATTCTTAACACAAATCCCCGACAACAACACCAAAAACTTGTTAATGCTCCAATACAATCATTTTTTTAAGCAAATATACAAGGTAGTTTGTAGTACAACAAGAGTTCTATCCATAGGGATTTGATAGGACAAAGCTTAAACTAGTTTGATTTGAATAAAACTGCACTAGGATTGTTTAAGAAGTAAAGAAAACATATTTGTTAATTAAAAACATTGATTTAATGAAATAAAGATGTATTAAAACAATTTTGAGTAAAGGTTGACATCAATATATTAAAGACGTGTTGAAGCTAGATTTCACCACTTTGTCCCTCTCATATATTGATTCAATCATTATTTAGAAAGATACAAGTATTCATGTTCTAAGAGTGTTCTTTAAATGAAACTCTAAGTCCGTTCCTGACACCTAGAGCCTAAGATCATCAAACTTCAATATGATTCCTCAGTTGTTACTTGAATGAATCACTTGTATTAAGATCAATACTCTATAATCACACTACAAAAATTTGTGTAAATTGTGGTAGTTACTTTTGTATATTGTGGCAGTTTTAACTGCCATTATTTACATTTGTGGCAGTTTCAAAACCCACCATAATTTACGTTGCTACAAAGCATAATGTTGTTTTTTCAAGTGAACCGTTGTGCAAATCGCAATATTTTACAATGTAAAATATAGCAGTTTTTGGATGTAAAATGTGACGGTTAAAACCTTAATAAGTTATTTAGTGGAAAACAAAATCAATGTAAATAACAACTGTTTGAAATGCCATTATTGACATTATATTACAACACTTTTAATTGTCGTAATTCAACTTTTATATAATTTATAATCCATATTTACTATTTATAATCCACTTGCACTTATAATTTTTTAATTAATTTCACAATGTAATAAAATTTTCAATTTTATAATCATAAATTATCACACTATACAAAAAAAGAACTTATAATTTCATTGATAAGTACCTAATTGTAGGTACATTTATTCACAATTACAATGCAAATATTAAGAAAAGTACAAAGTATTGATAATTCTAATTTTACATCTAAATTTCCCAAAAAAAAAAATACATTGCATTATTTATCATAAAACTAATGACTTATTGCTCCTACTCCAATTCTGTGAAAACATTTTCCATGCACCATTTTGCATTTTCTAACATATGATCTCAACATGCTGAATTTCAAATCTTCCTTTGCAATGCAAAGTCAATCATTACTATTTTACTCTTTGAACAATATGAGGATAAGGATAAATACAACAATTGGAAATACACATATTTAAATGAATATAAGGATGAATGAAATCTTCACACAGTTACTATCTCCACGAGATATTGGTTTGACGAAGCTTGAAGAGATTGTAGCCAGCATCTCCAAGTTTCTCCTCATACACGTGAACAAGTTCTTCAATGATAAAGAAGCATATGCATATTACTTGAGAACAAGTAAATTATTCGTGAAAACTACAACCATAGAGAGTTCAAATTAGCAAGATCACGTCTAGCAAAAACTTTGTCAGTTAAAGTATGTGCATAAGCATTTTTTCATAAATTCTATTGACTATAAAAATAATAGAACAATTGTTTATATGTAGATCAAAATTATTCCGCTTAAACTAGAGAATAAATCTATAAACAATAACTATGTATTGAACTCCAAGGAGACGCTGCTTTTTGTTCTTACGAGGCTAAGGTATATTTTTAAAAGTCTTCTAGAGTGCTCCAAGTACCACAACTTCAAAGGGTATGCATCCTTGAACTCTAAGGGTGTTTGTCCTCGAACTCCACAAAGGGGGATGTGCTTGTAGAAGACACTTCAATGCCAAAGTCAGTCTAATATGTCAGAGGATAATAAATGTCAATGAATACATAATCAATGTACTTCATAAAACATGCTACTTATACCACTATTCATGGACCTTACCTTGTTGGGCTTGGGTCCAAGACACTAATTACCTTATAATTGTATTAATGAAGTTAACCTTGGGTTTAATTGTTTTGAATAATAGTGGTCTCGTCTCAGTTAGTTGGCATAGGCCAGGTACATATCGTCCTAGAGGGTCAACATGAATTCGTTCAGGTCTTGTATCTTGTAAGGTCAATGAGTGTCCTAGACTTATATAGTGAGGGCAAGCACATTTTTGTGTTTATGTTTTATTTAATCTATGTTTAGCTTATTCTATATTATTTAGGGCAACTTACTCTCAAACTTTAAATAGAGGTTTGTCTTTCATTGTAAGAAAAATATCATGAAATTGAGAGCCGCTCTACTCCTTTGAGTGTGTCAAATCTCCCTAGTCTTATCTTGGGTGCTCCCACCTAAGTGGCGACATTGGTCTTATCTTGAGTTTCCAGCTTAAATGGTGACCCTCCCTTCACTCATCTTGAGTTCTCCATGAGCTTCACTCTTCGATTGATTCATGTTTTACTTCATCCGTTACTCACAATCCACTCGCGTTTTGGGGTTTATTCATGTTCTACTTTTGATATGTGTGTTTCATATGTGTTTTTGGTTACATTTGTTCTTCCTTTTGATTTTGTTTCCATTCACCATTCAAATGCAAGCATTTTTCCCCATTTTTTATGAATTGCAAAATGGTTATGAGAACCCTAGTAATCCCACCTGCTTGTTTTCTCCAGTTTAAAATTAAATCTGTAAACCTTTTTTGTATTCGTAAACTAATTGATATTCCTTTCTTATTTTCCCCAAAATTACTTGTTAATTTATTCCTAATATCTTTAACCTAACAAAAAAAACTAAGTTCCATATATGAAAGAAATGTAATATACTAACCTTTGTTCAGCACACAAGAACTACACAAGAATCTGATGTTTAGATTCAAAGACGGATTGAGCCAAAGCTTGAGAACTAAGACTTGGTGTGAGAGATGTCATGGGTCGATTGGCCAAAAAGGAGACGAAAAATGCGGTGGTTTAGAACATTGGTAGAATGAAGCAACACTCAAAAGAATGATTTTTGTATAACATAATGGATCTTGAGAGTGGCGAAGCAACACACAATGTTTTGAGGAACGAGACGCACGCGATGGTTGAATGAAGTCTTATTTTTGGGTTGAGCAAGAAAAGTGAAAAGAACAAGGAGGTAAGTTGTTTTTTGAAAATAGTGGATAAATATAAATATATATTATATTTTTCTAAAAGAAACATGTATTGGTTTATAAATAGATGTCATAGGAAAATACAATTAAAAATCCAGGAAAAATTGTTTATAGCCTTTATTGAAAATGATAGTTAAATCCACCATATTTTAAATGCAAATATGGAGGTTCAAATAATAACAGTTAAAATCACCATCTTTTAAATGAAAAATATGGCAGTTTGAAATATGGGAGTTAAAACCACCATATTTTGCACATAAAATGTGGCGGTTCAAAAACCGTGGTATTATAAAGTAAAAGGTGATGGTTTTGAATAACCGATATATTAAAACTATCACAATTTCCATAATTTTTTTTAGTGCCAGCTAGAACCTTGGATTTATTCCTAGCATCTAAAACCAAGAGGAGAATATGTTGGACCACAACTTGGAACCAGTTTTCACTCAATCTCAAGCTAGTGAAATAAGATGAGTGATTAGTTCATCCAACAACAAGTATAAACCAATTCACAAACATATAATAAAATCATACATTGATAAATAAAACAATACAAATACAATAATATTCCAAAGGGTTACATTTTAACTTTAACACAAGAGAGGTTTAGCCTCTCATAATGGAACAAACTTTGAAATGATGTTGATAGTTATGCCTCCTCTTTCCCTCTAAAGGTGTTTACTAAGTATAGAGGAAACTGAGGAAAGTGTTTACAAAAGGTTTTTAGAGATCTCTCCAAAAGAACCCTCCAAAAAGTCTGTATAAAAAGGGGTACAACTTTTTTTTATAAACTATCCAGGGAAGTGCTCAGTAGTGCCCTTGTGGCTTCAGCTACAGAGTTGGGTTTGCTTTTATGGCCAAAGCCTTATGCTCTCATGTTTCAGCTCTTGAGATAACTTATATGGAAAGGAGTCTTCATGGTTTAGCCTAACGTTTGATGCTTGAAGTTTCGATATCCAATGGATTTGCCTTATGGCTCAAGCCTCAATTCGACCACTCAATTGAACCAATAACATTTTTGTTAATATTTGCTTGAAATTCATCTATTTTCTTTATTTTTCCACTTTGACTTCCTGCTGGTGTTGGAAATTGCAAACAAACAAATTTCGAATGATTTAAGTAGAAACTTAATAAAATCAACGCAAGATAAATGTCAAATTTATCTCAAAATTAACGCATATTAGGAACTTATCAAACACTAGTTAAATTAAAAAGAATTTATCCTTCAAAACTTAATTTCCACCTAAACATAATAACCAACACAATTTCACACAACAATTAAGATAGCTCCACCTTATACTCATAAATAATACTTTCATTACATCACTTACAATGAAATATCATTCAAGCAATAAAAGTTACCAACGACGACTACACATTTTTCATCCTCACTTAGATCCAAAACATCGCTACCGATCAAATGCTTAAGAAAACCAAAAGAATAAAACTTTCTAGATTTACACCATTATTAAAATCTCTTTGAATAGAGAAAGGAAGAATAATCTTACCAACCTATGCTGTAACTTATGCTTCCAAGCCTCGATGAAAAAATTAAATCTTTGCTCTGAACACTATGCACTTTCTTGTTCTAACCTCAAAACATCAACTCTCTTTTCTTTAACAAACTATTTTCTAACTCAGCCTAAAATGTACATCCAACCCTAGCATCAAACATCTCCAAGTACGTCCACTAATTTTCTCTTAAATGTACATTATTCCCAATTAAATCAAAAGAAAATATTTTCTCTCTCATAATTTTTGCGTTAGCATATTTATTTTAAATTTCTTCAGGTCCTTTAGAAATTCACATTAGCTTTCTCTTTATCAGCCCTGAAACCCATGCTTAAACTTCCACATCATCAAAAATTCCATATAAATGTTAAAAACAAAAATAAGTGCATTGGCCAGAATTAAGCCCATATGATCTCCCTTCAGAACAAGCACTTTAAAGAACCAAGCTATAACACCATTTAATTATAAATCTAGCATAATAATACTAATATAATAATTACACATTAATGTCTATCCTAAAACTTTTAAAATATAAATTAATAAGTGTGTTAGGTAGGTAAGAGTTGAACTTATGACCTCCTTTAGTAACAAGCTATAGCCAATTGAGCAACCACATCTTTTAGTCATACCATGATCATAATAATTTAAGTTTGCAACAAATACGTCATTCATATATTTTACCAAATTAAAATATTTTTTCTGGGATTTACAAGTGGACTCATCTCACGCATTTCACCAAAATCATCTACTATGTGTTGCACTAGGTTCGTCTAATGGAATCGTCTATTGTGGCTCCTCTAATGGACTTGTTTGTTGTGTATTGTCTTATGTGTTCGGATTAAATCGTTTGTTAAGTTGATATTAAAGTTTATGTTTTGAAAGAGAATTGCGAGGATGTGCAACACTAGAATATGTTTTTATTACAAATTGAATTTGTGTTCAATCCTTTGAATCTCTGCACAAAATTGTTTAATGTGGATCAATTATCATATACTGTAAGTTCTAAAGTTTTGCAACTGAAGTGGTTACCTTAAATCACAAATGTAAAACTTGGTAAATTGTGAATTTGAAAAACAACTTTGGTCAATCCAAGATTGTTATAAACAGAGATCCACCATCACTTACCTTCGTTCTTCATCAATACACCTTTTACTTTTATCATGTTTCGTGTTGTCTTCCATATGGAAGGCTAGGTCTCTTGGGTTGATTCTCTTATAATTTCATATATTGAATTCTGAGTTTATATGCAATTAAAGTGTTATTCTTTTTTTTTCAAAAATAGACTATTTTATCCATTCTTTTTTACTTATGATTTATGCTCTTAAGATAGTTCTAGAATGTTTGTTAATAATTAAATCTTATAGTACACTTAAGAAACTTGGAACAATTAAGAAACTAAATGAATTAATTCACTCTAGTTTAGTTAATTAAAAAGGTAAAAAATAGAATAACACGGTTCACGCTTGTTTAGTTAATTAAAAAGGTAAAATAATATAATAACACCTAATGGAATCACGCTTATTTAATCAATTGAAAAGATAAAATAACATATAACACTCAGTATATAAATGCTTGAAACATGTAAAGTATAATTAGCATCTCACTCGAAAATGTTTGAAATGAGTGAGAGTCTTCATGAATTAATTGATGCTTATTTAGTTAATTCATATTTGTTTATAAATTAAATGAATGATAATCATAAAATAATAAATTTAATTATGAAAGAGATGGAGAATCAACTAGGCTTTGTGTGGGAGAGGACTTGGGTTAGTTAACCCAACATGTACTCATATATTGAATGGAATAAAAGCTCCGTTATACTTTATTTGATTACAAAAACAACAATATCATATATATCACTTTTTTTACATATTCGTATGTACTTTGACATAATTAAATTAATCAAAGTTCTATTTTGTTGCCTTAAAAATCACAAATAAGCCTCGCTTATGCCTCTACTACTTGCTCACTTGGTGTCGTTGTTGGCTACACTTTGTGGTTAGAGCACTCTCTTGTTGGCTCACTTTGCACAGTCGCATTCATAGTAGTGACTCACTCGTCACGCAGCGACACAGTTTCTGGCACCACAACCTCAACTTCTTCCATGTCAACTAATCTCACACCACTCTCACCTTTACACCATTGACCTTTCAATCCCTCAAAAAATCTCTCAAAATTACTCACCCTCTCATGTGCTATAACAACACATCATTGGTCCCCATTGACCCACTATTGTTTTCGGCACACAACGCTAACTTCGATTACCTAATTTCATTACAATTTGATTTCAAAATTCAAATCTGTATCTACAAATCTCTAGTAGAGCTATACAGAGTTATGATTTTTTTCAATTCCTCTTTGTTATACTTGAAACCCACAAATTTATTTTAAAGATTTAAAAGCATTAAATGTATGTACAAGTCAAGTAGAATAGACACTAATGCAAGCACAAGATCTTCATGCAAGCTCTACCAATCTTTTTCAAGATTATAAAACCGAAAGTTCATTGTGCAAATCAAATTAATGGTCCTAGATCAAAATTTGACGTGTTGTGTGTGTGCTTTCGCTAAAGTATTTTAAGTGTTAGATCTATATAGATCATCTCATAGAAAATAAAGAATGTATCCTTTCTTTCGCTAAAGTTTTCTTTCTAATATTTTACAACTTTTTACCTTATAAAATTGTTAGGAAAGTTAAAAGTGAGTTAATGTTAGAGCATATTTGTTCTTTGCCTCTTATCTCTAGAAAGATAAAATAGATAGTCATAAGCATTCATGAATAAAATTTACAATAGATAAAAAATGAATATTATAAATGTATAATTACGACAATTACAGATATTTTGTATACACACATGTTAACATGACGGTACGGGTATCATAGTATTTGTACCGTAGATATCCATACCCATTAATCTTTAATTTACCAAAATACTCTTATATATATATATATATTGCGTAAAGAAGTGAATGATTTTTTCTTTAGAGTTGCTCATCTCATCTTCATTTTTCAAGTATGAATTTAAGTTTATTTGGACTTTGTTTGAAACTTATGTGTACCATCTTTTATTTGAATTTATTTGGACATTGTTATCTTTGATTGAATGTATAAAATTCAGTTTTATATATACATATTTTATAGATATTTATATAGATTTTTCTTAGATTTTAATAACTATATAATTTTTATAACTTTATACCATTTTTATATATTTTTATACAATTTTTTTTAGATTTTATAATTAGAATATATTGTTAAATATTTTTAGAATTATTTTTTGTAAATATTTGTGAGTATCCAAGAATATTAAGAAAAAATATGTGGATACATGCATAACAGATACTTGCACAAACATAAATACGAGTACGAGACGGATATTTATCCCACGAAAAAGATAATAGAGATCTATTATCCCTACCTGTTCCATTGATTATATATAAACTAGAAATTACAATTAGAATAATGGTAATCAGGGTTTGATTAGTGTAAGATTTTGAAAATTGAAAAGAATAACTTAATGTAGTCCAACTTTGTGGGGGAGTCAATATAAAGTTTATGATCATTGTTTTAATTCCTCTGTTATACTTGTAACAACCTTTGATTATCCTGTACAAGCCTAATGTGAAAATCTTCTGAAATGTTTCTCAAATCATTGACCATCATCTCTCAACCATCTGATTATCATCATTTGCTTATGACAACCTTCCCTGTCTATTCAAACCTCCGTTTTTAGAACTAATATTTCTATCTATCTGATTAAATTCATATGAATTTAAATAATCATTAATTAACATAGTTTCCCGTTAAATAAAATAAAACAATTTTTATATTAACAATAATGTATAGACATTTTTTAAATTCACGAAAGCATCAATGAAGGATAAACCTGTGAGAATAAGAAGAATCCAAATTGAACACTACTACCTTTGATATATTCGACTTTAAGTTGCAACATTTATTATAATGGAGATATGAACAACGCAATAGGACCACCACACCCTTTTAACTCTGTAGTCACAATTAAGAGGTTATTGTTCTAAAATTCTAAAATCATTTTATTTTGATTAAGAATCAAAATTAAAGATAGTTTATAAAACACTTCATAATACTTCGAAATATCCTTTAAGAACAATTTTGACGAAAGTTGAAATAGCAACTAAATAATATCTTGATATAGGTATGTGATAGTACATATTTTGACACATTGATAGTTTCATTTTACATTGATTTCATTCTTCATTTATCTTATTTCAAGTTTTTAATTATTTTTTTCATTAATAATAAAATGGATTTGGTAGTAATAATTACTATAATTTTACATTTTTAGTTTATCTGACCTTTATTCCTTATTTTGAAAATAACTTTTTTCCATAATAATATTTCTGGTTGATTCTAATTGAATTGAATTTTACATTTTACATAATAGATAGTTGGGTTTAAACTCCTTTAATTTTTTTTAATGGGTTAATTAGTGATTTAAACCTCTATTTATTTTAGTCATTTTATTATTTTTTGTTCAATTTAGTCATCCAACTTTTTAAATATGTTCAATTTGATTTTTTTACTATTTTTTACTTAATTTAGTCTTTTTTTCATGGAGTGATTTGATGTATGAATTCTAAAAAGTTATTTTAATAAGTATATATAAGTTGTAATTAAACTTAATTAGTAATTTAGTCTCAATTTGACAATGACAAAATTGGATAATTTTAATATAAAAGAGGACTGAATTGAATAAAAAGTGTCCATCATGTCTTTCATCATTTTACCACCTCTACTACATTCTATAAGCTCTACATACATCTCTATCACAATACAAAAAGAGATAATGGACTTAAATATTATAATAACCTCATTATATCTCGTTCTTCAAACTACTATAATAGAATCATCACAAGTAACCAAAATTATACTTTGATGCTATCTTTATCACTAAATGACATCCCTGATTTCATCATCAATAAATGATTTTATTTTATTTTGAATACCAATACTCTCCTTTTTATAAAAAAAAAATACCAACCCTATTCAAAAACTAATAATAAATGTAAATATAAATTATAAGGTATTTCTTGTTTCTTTTTTAATACATCTAACAATAAAAGATATACAATAATTTGTCTTCAACTAACTCCTTTTCTGCTTTAAAAGCATGTCATCAAATGGGAAGGTAAAAAAAGAAAGAAAAAGAAATCCAAAAGTTAAACCACCAAACAATATTGCATTCTCAGTCTTCAATCATTTATGTTTCTTGATTACTGTATGAGTGGAATCAACAAACACTGCATATATTCGTATTCATATGTCCACGATCACTTTCGAATCCATTTAATTTCTTGTCATGGCCTTCGGTTCAACTGGGGAAGAAAAAGGAGACCTACATTTTTGTTCTTGAATTTTTCGAGAAATCTTCGTATATATTCTTAACAAAATGGACTACAATATTCTTTTGGTTAGATAAGAATGAATATATATACATATAATGATTTATTATTTTTATATTTGAATATTTTATCTCACACACTATACCGAAAATGTTTCATTAACAGTAAATTTTAATGATCAAAAGTTGTTAGTCATTATAGTAATCAATTTAGACATTAATTTACAAAATAAAAAATTATTTGTTACTAAAATAGTCACTATTATGAATAAAAAATTATAATTGGTTTCTAAATTTAACTATCAAGGTTTTAGCCACCAAAGAAAATTGGTCACTAAATATTAATTACCAAAATTTTTGTTATCAAAGAAATTGGTTTCTAAATTAGTCTTTGAGTAATTAGTGACCTATTTAACAACCAATTATAAATTATAATTTTTTTTTCATAATAGTGACTATTTTAATAACCAATAATTTTTTATTTTATAAATTTGTATCTAAATTGATAACTATAATGACTAATCACTTTTAGTAAGTAAAATTAGTTGTTAATTAAAAAATTTCTTGTGGTGCTATATTTAGTTAAGATATTATAATAAGTTATCTAATTAACTAAAGTGTTAAAAAAATAGAAAAAATACATATAAATAAAGGTTAAATATGTTTTTTATCCCTCAACTTTTAGTAAAAATTTGGATTAGTCTCTCTTCGAAATTTTTGTCCAGTTTAGTCCTCGAACTTTAGAATTGCACCGATTTATTCCTTTCAACCAAATTTTGTTAAGTTTATTTAACGTTTCGAATACATTTCATAATAGCATTTGAGTTGTTTATACTATTGGACACAATTTTTCTTTAATGTTAACTAAGAAATTATCATGAAACGCATTTGAAACGTTAAATAAATTTAACAAAACTTGATTAAAAAAATCAAATCCATGCAATTTTAAAGTTAGAAAATTAAATTGGACCAAAATTTTGAAAATAAAATAATTCTAATTTTCAGTGAAAGTCGAGGCAAATACATATTTAATCTTATAAATAAAAATAAAATTAACTTGAAACTGTCGATTATAAAAATAAAAAGAAAAGAAAATGGTTTTAAAAGTAAAGATGAAATTAGAATATGGAATTGAAATTATGTTCAGATATTTGAGGAAGGCATGGAAGAAGATATTAGTGGGGTTGTGAAAAGGTTGGAGATTGCAGTAGTATTAATGGTGGGCCTGTTCTGAAATTGTACCGCTTGTTGTGGACATGGAATCCCTTTCCATTTGTGACCGAAAAGGTTCATTGACCTACCTCCTTATTGGATAATGAACATTATCTTATATTATTCCTTGTATTATAAAGATTAAGTGTTAGATAAATTTTTTAATTAAAAAAAGTTTATGCATTAGTTAATTTATAAAAAAATTATATAAAACTTTTCATTTTTACTTTTTATTTGTTCATTAGTTAATTTTAACTTATAAAAAAAATTATTTTATGTTATTTTATTTCATTTCTAAAATTACTTTTGGAGAGATTTTCAAATAAACCTTAATTTTTCATTGGTATTACTGAAATATAAAGCTTGACCAGTTACGTCTTATTGTAAGAAATTGTTAATCTAATTATTCATAAGCTAAAACATCTAATCATATTTAAAGTTTGAAAACTATAAATTGATATCTAAATATTCTGATATAATTCACTATTAAAAAAAATTCATAATTTTTGTCAATTTGTTTTGAAAATTTTTCATAAAAAATACTTATAAATTTTATTATGAAAAAAATATAATAAATTACTACCTATTTTTTTTAAAATATTTTGAATTAAACACTTTTCACATAAAATTTTGTAGGAAATACTTACGAATTTTATAATTTTGTAAGAAATAATTATCCAAGAAGAATTAACTACAAATTAAAATTTGGCTTAAATACACATTTGGTCCCTATTCTAGTTGTCTTTGTTCAATTTAGTCCTCATTTTCGTTTTGCGTTAAATTAGGTCCTTATTTTCGTCAAATTTTGGTCAATTTGGTCCTTTTTACTAACAGTGTTAAAATAGTTAACGTTTTTTAATATTGCATGTCACATATCAGCTCCTCGTTTTTTTTAAATACTTTTTAATTTCAAACAAATTGTCTACATGTCAAGTCACAATTATGTCACGTGTCAATGTTAGTGTCACATGTCAGTTTGTGGTTGTATTACTTTTGTTTGTTTAATTTGGTCTCTATATTCGTTAGTATTGTTCAATTTAGTTCCTATATTCGTTATTTTTGTTCAATTTAATCTCAATTTTTGTAAAAATTGAGCAATTTTTTCCCTTTCAAATTAAGACCAAATTTAATTTTTTATAAATATTATATATTTATTTTTAAAATTGACATCATTATTAAAATATAATTATTAAATGTTTTAAAAAAATATATTAACATTTATAAAATTGACTATTAAATCTAAAATATTTAATATTTTTATTGCGTTTTAGATAACAAAATCTAAAATGTTTTATATTTAAATGTTATTTTTATAAATATTAGTATACTTTTCTAAAATATTTCTAATATTTTTAAATATAAATTTTAAAAGTATTAGTATTTTAGAATATAAATATTAGAAGAAAACATTTAATACTTATATTATAATAATATTTTAAATATTTATATTTTATTTAACAATTAAATCTAAGAATTATATTCAATTTGTAATTAAATTTAATAATTTATAATTGAATTTTAAAAATAATTAATAAAAATATCAATTTTAGAAAAAATATTAGTGTAATATTTATAAAAGATATTAAATTTGGTGTCAATTTGAAATGGACAAAATTATTCATTTTAACAAAAATTAAGACTAAAATAAACAAAATTAACTAATGTAGGGACTAAATTGAACAAAAGTAATGAATATAAGGATTAAATTGAACAAAAAGAATTAACACAACTACAAACTGACACATGGCACTAGCATTGACATGTAGCATAATTATGACTTGACATGTGGACAATTTTTTAAAATTAAAAAAAAATTAAAAAATTAAGAGCTGACACATGTCATGCAATGTTAAAAAACGTTAACAATTTAAATATTATTAGTAAAAAAGACCAAAAAGACCAAAGTTTGACGAAGATAAGGACCTAATTGAACGCAAAACAAAAATGAAGATAAAATTGAACAAACACAACGAAAATAAAAACCAAATATGTATTTAAACCTTAAAATTTTTAGAAAAAAATACTAAAAAAGGTTTTTTCTTGCAAATCTCTTTAACAAATTTGCAAAAAAAAAAATTCATATTTTAGTAGTGATTATACTATGATTTTTAATTTAGTAATCAATTTCTCTTTAAAAAAAATTAATACAAAAATTGGAATTAAGAGTTGGTTCTAGAGAGGTGAATAAAGCTTTTGCAAAGCTGTTGGAAGACATAAAACAAGTATACCGTTAATAATAAATACCTATTAGTTCAACTGTTTTCAAAATCCTTTCGCAAATCTTGAGTAAAAGATAGCTATCAAGAATGAGATGTAATAAAGTTGATATATCAAAATTCAACGTGTTGGTTTTGATTATTTTAGTTATCTAACAAAGTGTTAAAAGATAATTTTTATGAGCACCATGTCTAGTTAGAAGCAAGTGTTTGTTTAACCTAACATATGCAAGTGTGACTAAATAGATGCAAGCACTTTGCTTATGCTTTTCTTCCGCCAAACACGTGCAAGCATATTGCTCTTTGTCCAATAAATATTTTCTTGAATAGATGCAAACATGTACTCCGCGCTTTATAAGTTTTTGATAAATATAAATCATGCTCATGCTTTACTTGTAAGATGATAGCTTCAATTTCGCAATAGATCTTGTAAAATACAAGTATTCCATATAACAAACGATACAATAAAGAATGAATATACTAAAATGATAATTGCACATATTTAATCTAACCTTATAATACAAGAAACGATATATA
>Ga0214544_1007830_pt1 | contig 18383 bp, 4 predicted proteins | sample CNSS3metaG_FD_160074 | JGI IMG/M metagenome (GOLD analysis project Ga0214544, IMG submission 160074) | Root nodule microbial communities from cowpea collected in UCLA plant growth center, Los Angeles, California, USA - CNSS3 | ecosystem: Host-associated > Plants > Roots > Nodule | place: USA... | reverse complement strand
TATTATTTATATATGTTATTTTAAATATGATTTTTTTAATTTTTTTCTTTTATTAAATTTTTAATAAATTACATAAAAATAAATTTAAATTTAAAAATATAAAAAAATATATAATTGAAAAAAATTTAAATATTTGTTTAAAATTAAATATTTAAATTTTAAACAAAATTAAAAAATTTAAATAAAATATAAAATAATATACACATGAAATATATAAATAAAATAATTATAATAATATCAATAAAATAAATAAAATAAAAACAAAATTAAAAAATAATTTAAATTAAAATAATAAAACTTTAACAGAAAAAATATATATATAAAAGGATATTTTGGAAATTTAAAAGAATTTTGGAGTTGTAGAAGAAATGCTTGCTCGGAGGTGTAGGAAGAAAGATCCAATCAAAATTACCATGCTTAAATCACTTCTATCGGAAAACTATAAAAGAGGTATGTGTTTGAGTTAAGGAAATAGTTCTCTTTCTAATAGGGATATTGACAGGATGAAATGAAACATGACAAAATTTATTATTTCAGATCTAAAGAAATATAAATAATTTTTATTATATATATATATATATATATATATATATATATATATATATATATATATACTATTTTAATATTAATTAATTAATTTTTATAAAAATAAAAAATTATGTCAAAATAATATATTATCAATATTCAATATAAAAAAACATATTCTTATTTTTTAATATTAAATATTTATGAAATAATTAGAATTGTATACATTTAAAATTATGCTACCAAATTAAATTTTATAACAATTAAAACCTTTATTAATTTTGCAACTGTCAATGAAACAAAGTTAATAAAATAAAAAAATATTTTTAAAAAATTATAAAAAAAATAAATATTGAAGTTTAAAAATATTTTAAATATTTTTTTACTTTCTTCACGAAAAGGAAATTTTTAAATTATGAGCAATTTTAGTGACAAAAAATATATTTAGATATCAATTTAGAGATACATTTTCTAATTAGAGACCACTTTCTTTTGTAATCAAAACTTTGATACCTAATGTTAGTGACCAATTTAAAAACTAACTCATAATAGAAACTGTATTAATTACTAATTTAGAGACTAATTATAATTTTTTAAAACTATTTTTAGTTACCAATCATTTTTAGTTTATAAATTGATATCTAAATTTGTCACTATAATAACTAATTATTTTGTCATTAAAATTGATCATTGTTGAAGGGTTTTTTTATAGTATTTTCTCTAAATTCTCATGAAATCTCTTTCTTTATATACTAATAAAAATTATTATACATCACTCAACGAAATTGCACAAACAATAAATATTGAACTAATAATAATTGAAATTTATATTTTATCTTTTGAACTTCAATTTTTGTTAGATGATGATAAAAAAGATTCACAGTGAAATTAAATTATTATATCATATAATATTAAATGAAATGACTTTATACAATTATGATGATAAAATTACACTTATGATAATAAGTTAAAAAATAAAAAAAATAATTATACAAAAATATGAAAACAATATTTTACATGATAAAAATTAACAGTAAATAAAAATATTAAAAAGAAGTATAAATGATCAAATCGTACAAATAAAAATAAATATATAATTAAAGATATATACGATGTAAAATATCTTAAAAACAAGTCTAAGAATTGAGAAATTATGAAAATTATTTTAGAAATATAATTTTTTTATATTACCTAATAAATAAAAATTTTATGCAATCAAACATGTGAAATTGATAATCAAATATTCTGATATAAAAAAAATACTTAATATAAATAATCCTTCAAAATATTAATGAACTCAAATTAAATTTAATCTAAATCAAAGTTAATCTAAGAACACTAATTTTAGGTGTTCCTTAAGTATTGTATTTTAGGTAATAGCAGGTTTGATATGATTTTTAGATAATGACTAAACGATATTTATTACGTTGATGAAAGGTTGATTAATGATGAATGATTCATATTATAGCATTCTAATTTAAGATTAGTAGCAAAGTCAGCAAGCAGCAACCACTTTCACCAACTCCATGTGGAAGCAAGTTTGGGACTCACGCGTTCCTTTTATGTTAATATTCAAATTCAATGGAATTGCCACTGCATCTTTCACTCTATATCAAACTAGTGCTTAGACTTTTTCTAGTTCATAATACCCTATTATTATTTATTTAACTTTAATCGATTAAAGTAAAGTTATAATTGAGAAAAACATTTATTATTAAATAGTTAGTTAGAATTATAATTTCATAAGTTTATTTTTTACGTGAGTAGTTTTATTTAAATTTATATCTCGTGTTACATTTTATTTGAATTTATTTTAAAAAAATTAATTTTATTTCTAGTAATATTTTGTGATGTAATTTTATTTTTGTAATACTTTTAATATTACTTTTTGTTTGAGTTTATATTTGATCATTTTTAAATCATTTTATTAATTTTATTTAGAGTTTAAGAAAATATTGACTGATATCTTCTATTAATTTACGAATATTTTTGAAGCTCATATTCAACGGATAACAGTACGTGTAACGAAGGAAATTTGTTATGGAACGTCCTTTTCTAGACAGAAAATTTGTTGAAAAACTTCATTTTCTAAAAATATGGTAACCTTTTTTTATAAAGAAAAAAAAACTTGGTTATTCAGAGTTCTTCAAGATGAACTGTCAACCCTACTAACTAAATTTTAATTATAAAAAAGTTCTTTTTTATTTTTCCCATCTATACTTATTTTTTTCTCTAAAAACGACAAACCTTGTACCAAAGTTTGGGGACAACTACTACAATGTAATTAGGCTAGACAAGAATAATTCAACCTATTAAAGAAACTAAATAAGTAAACATATATAAAAGACTATGATATTTTTTATAATCTAAAATTTGAAGATACTAAATTTGTGGATTTTACTTAAAGGAATAACTCATCTTATTTATTTTCATCTAATATAAAAATTAAACTCATATTTAACTTCTATAAATTCATTTGTTCCATTTCAAAGTATATGGTAATAGATGATTACATAATAATCAAAAATATTATTCTAACTATGTTAATGAATTTCAAATTAAAAGATTAGGGCTAATTTAGTAAGTTCAAACCATTTCAATTTTTAGTCTCAAAATCGAAGAATTCGCTCTATATTTCAATTACCTCAAATATAGAATATTTTTTCTATATAAACTATAAAGAATATATTAGTAGATAATATTTGAGATGTTTCGACCCTTTATAGAAACATAAGAGAAGATCTTTGATTAGCTAGGGAGAGCTAATCATTCAGGTTTTGTTAATCTGTATTCTTTGTGTTGTTTAGTATTTTTGGTGTGATTTCAGAACTATAAAAGGGTATTCTTATTATGTTGTGTGTTCTTCTTGTATGTGTTTCAAGAAGGTTGTGTTTAGGTGTATATTTCAATAAATTATTAGTAAAAAAAACCTTGTAATTTCTGAAAAGCAAAGCTGAAGTTATTTTGGCTAGTTGAATGTAGCTTCTTGTAAGTGAACCAATATAAAAACTCTATATGCACTATTTTAATTTTTTTGTAAATTGCATTTTAACATACTACATCAAGAAAGTTGATAAATAGAACCTTTGTGATAGAATTTATTGTGTTCAAGTAAATAATCAATTAATTTGTCTATTTGATATTATCTTGATATTTGATAACCAGTTGCTTGTATTTGATAAAAGCGTGTTGTGTGATAAACAATTACATTTTTTTTTTTGCAGTTTTTTAATCTGTTAATTGTTCTTTGAAATCGGGTAAAATGCGTGGTTGAGTAGTGTTGTTTAACTAAATCACTTAGTCAATCTATATGTATCTGTATAATATCATAATCCTAAATATATTTTAGTAGGAGTTTCTTAACAACACATGTTAATAGAGTTCAAATTGAATATATATATATATATATATATATATATATATATATATATATATATATATATATATTACTAGTACTATACTAAAAAACTTGAATTTGAAAAACACTAAATTTGATGGATAACTTGTTTCATTCACAAAATCTTGACAGTGACTGGAGGGTGGAAATTCATTGAAGACTCAGTATATTGCATTCTCTCCCTCGATTGCGGAGAGCCAAGAATTCGTTCTGAATCATGTTTAATAGATTACTAGAGATCGTTTAATGTTGTCAAGATTAGTTAAACTGTAATTGTTTTATCAGTTTTTTTTTTTTCTTGAATGATTTTCTGTGATTTATTTGCCAACAATTTCGTGTATAGTGAGAAAGGAATAAAAATATGAAACAAATAAGAACACTATAATTTTTGTTACTTTCACCAGGTCGTGGGAGAATCTTTCTTGTCTCTTGAAATAAAAATTTTATTCAGCAAAAGAAGACTTTTCTAGAATGGCCTGCCAAATATGAATACTTTTCTTATTTGTTCGACAGCTGAGTAATTAATAATTTATGCATAGTAAAGGAAAGGTGGCAATAATAAGATAATAGAATTGACCAAACCAAGAAAAAACCGTGTCGGTGGACAAATGATTGCTTGTGTTTTTACTCTCTTTCTTAATCTGTAAGCATTTGTTTAAAGAATAAGTTTGTGAATCACACTGTCAGATTAATTTATGTGGACACTTTAAATTGTAAGCAATTTTTAATTGGCAAAAAGATTTGGTTGCTAATTAATGTGTTCAAAATGAAAAATAGTATAGGGATATATACATCGAGGTTTTGAGTTTGACTTTTATAAAATACCAGTCACGAAGTAGAATTTTTGTCTTTTTGAGAAGTTTAACAAATTTTATTGGACTTCATATTAGTGTTTGATTTTAAATTGATTTCGCAATACCGCAAAACCTAAGACTAAAGAACATGTATATAGAGTTTAGTATTTGTCATTTAGAATTAGTAATATGCTATTCATATTATAAGTGAAGAAGATAAAATAAAAAAATAATAATTTGTTCACTTCAAAATCCAGAGAAGTTTTATTTTCTAATTTTTATAAATTTTGAGATGTATATTTTAATTTGTAAAGAAAGCTTGTTCATTTTTTCTTTTTAATTAGAAGTTCCTTTAGATTAATTTATTTGCATAATAGGGTTATCATATAGATTATGTTGATTCTTGGATGGGAATCAATCAAAAGAGAAATATTTTGAGGATTATTTTCTCAATGACTTGTCTGAGAAATGTGTTTTCTCTCAATTATAAGTTCTTTTGTTGTTTGAATTTTATATATTCTGTATTAATATAGAGTTTTATAAGTTCTATATTTTAAAAAGAAAATTCTCATCTCCTATACTTCAGGCATCCTTAATAAATCATTTTTTTATTTATATATTAGTTATTATTGATAAAAAAATAGTTTGATTTTATTTTTGACTGTAGAATGGGATAACTTAATTGTCTAATTTAATTATATTTATTTTTACCTATAAAAAAAATGAAGCACGCTGGTTCTTATTTTACTTTTTTACCATTCACGTTAACTAAATTAACCAACTTATAACACATCGATTCGAACACAAAAATCCTCTTCTGCATGTTTCCTTGCATGCAATATCCAAAGTCATAGACTCCTAAATAAATATTTTTATTTTTGTAGGCAATACCTTATATGAGTATATATGACCTAGTATTACAAGTTGGTTAAGTGTCAATGATTAAGGTTTAGGTTTTCTACCCCAGGTCCCCACTAGCTACACAAATTTTGATTAATGTTAAAACTATGTCTGGTTGACACTTCCAAGTAATAACCATACAAAACTTTATCTTAAAGAAAACTATAAAGTAATGAACGCATAACGCGCTTTCTTTTTCTATATAAACACTAACACATCACCTATTTATCAATCAACCAAAGGGAAAGAAGATCTATACATAACCATGTTTTCTACTAATAATACTTATTATTCCCTTCTGGCCACCATTTTCTTAGTGCTAACATTTGTTTTCCCTTCAGAAGGCCAATTGAGTGCAACCTTCTATTCCAACACATGCTCCAATGTTTCAACCATTGTGAGGAATTCTGTGCAGCAGGCTTTGACATCTGATTCACGTATTGCTGCAAGCCTCACTCGTCTCCACTTTCATGATTGCTTTGTCGATGTAAGCTTCCATTCTCCATTTCCTTTTCCTTCCACAACAACCTTCATTTTATCTTTTCTGTGGTGTCATGACCGGGTTTGTTGTAAACGTCGACAAAATTAGAACAAACTGAACTTATCTGCGATGTTTAAAAAATTCAGTTTGTTCGTGATTTTGTCGACATTTACAACATAGTTAAGGTTTTACGAGTATAAATTTTTTATTGATTTTTTTGGTGTTGTCTTCTGTTGAACATTAAAAATATACTGTACTGATATTTTAAATATCTTTTTAATATATTTTAAAATGTTTAAATTAATGATAATGAATGTATTATGAAAATACAATAGATAAACAGCACAGAAAATATCAGGTGAGAATCCAAATTTAGGTTTTACCGACGAGAGATTTACAACTGATAAGTGTTATCTGTTTTCTGTTTTCTGTGATTAGGGGTGTGACGGGTCCATTTTGCTGGATGTTGGTGGCAACATCACACAAAGTGAGAAAACTGCAGCTCCCAACGCCAATTCCATTCGGGGATTTGATGTGGTTGACAGCATCAAGAGCTCCGTGGAAAGTTCATGTCCTGGTGTTGTATCTTGTGCTGATATTCTTGCCCTTGCTGCAGAATCTTCTGTGTCCCTGGTAACTTCATAGTTCTATAACTATAAAACTTTATATGTTAACGAAATCTTCTAAAACCTTTATACTGCATAAGAACATTTTTGAAGTCCCTGAAAAGAATTAATTTAAAAGAACAATGTCACAACTTTGTCGTAACATAGTTTATCATGTTTTCTACTTTCTTTGACTTCTTCTTCGCAGAAGCATAAGCATATGCAGCCACGTAGATAAAAGAAGAAAAAAAAAACATTATTTTTCTTGTGGCAGTTACATTAATAAAGTGTAAAATTGTGCAGTCTGGAGGTCCTTCGTGGAGTGTATTACTTGGAAGAAGAGACAGTGTAACTGCAAACCAAGCTGGTGCCAACACTTCCATTCCATCTCCATTTGAGAGCCTAGCCAACATCACATCCAAATTTTCTGCTGTTGGCTTAGACACAACAGATCTCGTTGCATTATCTGGTATAACTACAATGTATCTATCTGTGTCACTGTAGATGAATTATTACGTAGAAATATATGATCGTGACTATTACTTTTTTCATACAATAGAAAACGTGGTAAAAGAATGATTGCACATTTAGATGTTTATAATAATATATAATAATTTTGAAGTGCATGCATGGAAATGTTACAAAATGATTGATTGGTGGACTTTTGCATCAGGTGCGCACACTTTTGGACGTGCACAGTGCCAATTTTTCTCCCAGAGGTTATTCAACTTCAGTGGCACAGGAAGTCCTGATCCAACCCTGAACTCAACCTATTTGGCGACTCTACAGCAAAACTGTCCCCAAAATGGGAGTGGATCTACATTGAACAACCTTGATCCTTCAACCCCTGACACTTTTGACAACAACTATTTCACCAATCTTCTCATCAACCAAGGTCTTCTCCAAACAGACCAAGAACTCTTCTCCACCAATGGCTCTTCCACAATCTCCATTGTTAACAACTTTGCCAATAACCAATCGGCTTTCTTCCAAGCTTTTGCTCAATCAATGATCAACATGGGTAACATCAGTCCTTTGACAGGTACTCAAGGAGAAATCAGAACCGATTGCAAGAAAGTCAATGGAAGTTGAAGAAAGAGAGAATAACACAAAATCTACCAATACTTGTTGGATTTTGATGCACCATGTAATTTTTTGTTTTGTATCTCGGTATGAGTGTGTCTAAGAAATGTCAAGAAATTGATATACATCACGTTTTTTCGTATATATTTATATAATTGAGATCTTTTTCAAGAGAGGAATTATAAATGCAAATGTAGTTAGGGTACATCAACCCATTTACTAGCAAAATAAAGACAGAAATAATTTAAAGAAACCACATATTACAAAAGATAATGATGGTATTCCATCTAAAATATCTCAACAAAAAGTAACTTTTTTTTATCCAAAATAATCGAAAAAAATAAACTATCTTCAGTAAGCCATCAAAATCTTGAAGTTGATAAATGGAAAAACTATCTAGACTCATGTTGTTTTGTGGAAATACCTACTTCAATCAAAACAGCACACTAATAATTCTTTGAAATTGAGATAAATATGGACGGAGATCGGAACATTATCTTTGTCCAGTCTCTTCCTCTCTATTCCTCCGCTTATTTTTTTTTTTTTTAAGAAAATGATTTTTTATTATTAGATTTTGAATCTCTTATAATTTTAGGTACATATTTTAAATGATTTTTCATTTTTTTATTTTCACATTCTTAATATTTCAAAATCACTTAAAAAATATACATTATATTACAAGAGAAAGTTGTTGTTAAATTTAATAGTGAAAATATCGTTGTCTATCTTTATCTTTTTATGTTCTTGCATGCTAAATGATATATTTGCATCTGCATCTATTTGTGTGAGTTTGACCAAGACCATTACACATCAAAATTAAAAAAGCAACAACAATTTTTTTTTTTGTTATGCATTTTATATGAAAAAAGCAAAGCAAAGCAAACCCTTCACAACAAAGATAATTCCATATGGCTTCTACCTAAGCGATTGACAAGAAAAAAAATGACGCAACCCTTCACTTTTTACGCTTATAATGCAACAAGGACATATCTAGCTCTTCTGAAATTTTGGTTAGGTCGAGAGAATCTTTCTTGTGTTTAAGAGAAAGAAAAGGACGTTTTCTAAGATGCCAAGTTGAATGAATAGTATTAATTGGTGGAGTCCATAATCCATATTAAAATAGGGGCAATAAGATAATAGATTTGACTAAAGGAAACAATGTGTCGGTGAGCAAAATATGATTGCCAATGCTGTTACTATCTCACTTAATTATTTTCTAAGCATGTCATTTCAAAGAAATAAATTCTGGGCACGTAGGTATAGTGCTCATAAAAAGTGAGTCTGCAATTCACTTCTTCAAAATTTCTAATGCAGGATTAGTCTTCATCGGTGTCACTTATAATCACAGCATCTGGATAATTCGTAGAGATTTTAAATTGTAACACTTTCCGATTGAGACTTCCAAAATAGGACCAGACTCGTGAAACCACAATTTTGCATGACTTTTGAGAACTAAGTCCAAATTAGGTCAAACAAAAATGCCTTAAATGTGAGCAAGTTGTAACCAATCACACCAAATATCCAAATTCAATTTGAGTTTTCAAAATGAAGCACAAACCTTTAAAAATTCAAATTTGTTGGATGTTAAATCCTCATCGAGCATGACCGGTCGATTTATAAAAAGCCTAGATATAAATTGCGGCCAAATATTGAAGTCTATGTTAGAAATTTAAGGTAGATTGAAATTTTACATCGGATAAAAATAAATAAAATGATATATAAGTAAAAAAAATTATAATACTCGTTATCTTAAAATTTTAAATTAAAAATAATATTCTAACTTTTTATATAATTTTTTTTCTATGAATATTTGTATATCTATCTCCCTTTATATAAAAACCTCATCGTTCAAGTCTAAACATTTTATCTAGTGAATTCATGTAGGTTGGTCAACCAAACACATTTCTCATTTTGGAAGAGATGAAATTACTTCAGTTTAAACAGAAATTATGATTAAATTGAGACAAAATAACAAATATAGGAATCAAATCGAGATTTTTAACATAAACAATTGACACGTGGACGAATTATAACTTGACACGTGACAGTGTTTTCAAAAAATAAAATATAAAATAAATTAAAAAAAATTACAAACTGACACGTGGCAAAACCCTATTTTGACACGTGTTGGCTGTTTCTTTAAGAAAAAAAAGTAAAAAAAATTAAAAAAGGATTTTAAAAAAGATTTTAAAAAAATTTTAAAAAATCAACAAAATCACGAGTTGACACATGATACACAGTTAATGTCGTCAATGATGCCCTAATGGAAAGAACCAAATTAAAACAAATTTTTAAAAGATAGGACCCAATTAAGATAATTTAGAACTTAAGGACCCAATTGAGATTTTGTAAGGAAGACGAAGATGTTCCATGTGATTAAACCTTCTATATAAGTTAACATGTGTCATAATTTTGGTATTGAACTTACTCTTTTTTTTCTTGATTATAAGTTATTGTTGATATAATATTGGTGATGTAATATGTTTTTAACACTTAATTTTGAAGAAAGATATGACAATTAATCTTCGAAATTAAACCTAATATATTAAATTTTTAAGAATAGTTTTTATTATATTGATTTATTTTGTTATTAAAAATTAAATCATGAAATAGTTTATAGAGCGTATACTTTTAAGATACTAAGGAGATATCAGCCAAATAATTCTTAGAATTAGGTTTTGGTTAAAATTAAAATTAGTTACTGCATTAAAATTCAGCATAATATTTTTTTTTACTAACAAAAATATTTATGATATGGATCTTAATGTTAGAATATTTATTACAGATATGATGAGTTCCTATTTAATGAATACTTTTAGTCTTAATTGATAAGAAATTATTTTAAAATAATATTAAAGTCGTGTTATGAGAATACTTAAAGAAAAATATTTTAAATGAAGTTATGAATAATAAATTGAGTATTTTTAACCTCTTAATGTTATAATTTACTAACACAGAAATAATCAATTACGTCACCTAATTATGTCTAATAGGAGAGAAATATCCATCTGAAAATGTGGTGAAATTTTAAAAAATAAGTTCAATCGAATTTTGTCACACTTTTTATCACTCTATTTAAAACCCATAATTTAAATTCAACACTACGGATACCGATGTAAAGTACTTGTTTCACATTGATCAATAGTCTGATATAATTCTTTTTTAAATATTATATACTGGTTTTCCTCTTCATTCTTATTGTATGAAAACATATCGAAAGATCCTACGAGTTAGGGTTTGTTCTATAATGATTATATATGTTTGTCATTAATGTTGTATCGGTAAACAATTTTCATTCTTTTTACTTTTATGGCCTTGAAAATCAAAATAGAATCTTGGTTTTCACTTTCGTTTATTTCTACTATCAATAAAAATATTTACAATAAAATAAGTATTTTTAAATTTGTTTTAGTTTATGGTGTTGTGTATCAAATGAAAGTTTTTTTTATGAAACTGAAAAAAGTTAGTAAATAAAAAAGTCAAAATTAGGATAGAGGTCACTTAAAGACAAGATTGAGTTATATGAAATTAATGGTATTCAATAGTTTAAATGTATTGAATATTTGATCCTCGACAACTCAATTTTCTTTTTATGTAATCCAACCTTTAACATCTTTATGCTCACTAACTTTTCTTCAACTTTATTAAAATTATTCATTTGATATGCAAAACTCTAAACTGAAACAAATTTATATACTCATTTGATTGTAGTTTGTTTTATTGATAACAAACTATTTTACACCAAACCTAATAGAATCTGACATAAAATTGCACTTTTACATCGGACATATTACCGACCAATGTAAATTTACGTCTTGTATTTTTCAAACAACGTAAATTTACATATTATGTTGTACTATAAAAGGTCCAAAATAATTGCATTACCGTGTTGATGATTTTTTTCTTCGTGCATTATTTATAATACAAACACATATTGAATTAAAAATTTACAATTGATTGAAAATAACTAATTGCAGAAACGATTCACTTATTTATCTTTCTGAAAATTATAATCAAACATAGGTAGATCTACTAAATAAAATATAACTTCTACCAAAATTTGTCAACACACAAAACATATAAAATTGATCATTAGGAACCAGCCATATGACAATAATTGGCATTGATTAATATCAAGTTTAAAAACTTTCGTGGTTAACACTTACCAAAAAAGTATCAAATCTATTAAACTATTTTCATGCCATTAAGTTAAAATCACATATATATATATATATATATATATATATATATATATATATATATATATATATATATATATATATATATATCTATATATATATATATATATATATATATATATATAAATAACTAATAAAACCCTTTAAATGTATTTTAACTGATAAAATATGTGTTTATTTTATTTATATTTTGACAAATTTATCCAAATAAAGTCATATTATTAAACTTGTCATTAAATAATTTATCTTAATAAGCGAAATAAACACATGTCCTTATCACATAATAGGATGATTGATTAAGAAACATGCAGAGATTTTCTCTTTTTATACCATCCACACTAGTTAATTAACGTAGCTTGTCCATGGCAATAGTAAAACAAAATCAACTTTTGTCATGACTCACGGCATGCAAAATAGTACAAATTCGTAACTTTGATTAATGCATATATAACTTAATTAGTACTTCATGTTAGTTAAGTTTCAATGATTGTGGCTTTAATTTTCTCCTTTCGTTGTCCCCAAGTGAACCCACTACACATTCAAAATTCACAACATCTTAAACTATGACTAGTTGACAATTCTAACTGATATGCCAAGGACAACTTCATCTTAAAGAAAACAAGCATTGATCTTTAATTACCTTCTTAAAACTCTCTATAATAATTTTTTATTCAATAATTTAATTTAAGATTTTATTATTAAAATCAGTTGAAGAGTTTTTCCAAAAAAAATTATTATAAAGTGAAAAAGACCATGCATGACGCGTTTTTCTGTTCTATATATAGACACAAATCACCTACATTATCGATCACAAAACCAACCAATATTTGGGAATCAATACACCAAATTATCCAACCATGTTTTCTACTAACAATACTTATTATTCACTTCTGGCCACTATTTTGTTAGTGCTAACATTTGTTCTTCTTTCAGAAGGGCAATTGAGTGCAACCTTCTATTCCACCACATGTTCCAATGTTTCAACCATTGTGAGGAATTCTGTGCAGCAGGCTTTGACATCTGATTCACGTATTGCTGCAAGCCTCATTCGTCTTCACTTTCATGATTGCTTTGTCGATGTAAACTTCCATTCTCAATTTCTTTTTCCCTCAACAACAACCTTGTCCTGTCATTAAAGTATTTGTTGTAAATGTTGTGACTACATAGACTTCAGGAAATCCAGTTTTTGTTCGTGTTTGTTAGCATTTACAACATGTTAGGTTGGAAGTCCAACGTCGACTAGAGATAAGGTCAATTCATAATATATTAGTGAGGTGCAAACCTCACCTTACAAGACGGTTTTGTGGGGTTGAGTTAGGCTTAAAGTCCACTTCTAACATTATAAGGTTTTTGTGTATCAAAGATTGATGACCGATAAGTGTTATCTGTTATCTGTGATTAATTAGGGGTGTGATGGGTCCATTTTGCTGGATGTTGGAGGTAACATCACACAAAGTGAAAAAGATGCACTTCCCAACGCCAATTCCGTTCGGGGGTATGATGTGGTTGACAGCATCAAGAGCTCCGTCGAAAGTTCATGCCCTGGTGTTGTATCTTGTGCTGATATTCTTGCACTTGCTGCAGAATCTTCTGTGTCCCTGGTAATGTAGAATCATTGATATATAAAACCCTCAAAGTTATCTGAGACATCATTTTTATATGTGTATCTCTTTACTCATATGATTAGTTTAATGAAGTGTAAATTTTTGCAGTCACAAGGTCCTTCATGGACTGTGTTACTTGGAAGAAGAGATAGTTTAACGGCAAACCAAGCTAGTGCCAATACCTCTCTTCCATCTCCATTTGAAACCCTAGCCAACATCACATCCAAATTCTCTGCTGTTGGCTTAGACACAAATGATCTTGTTGCATTATCTGGTAATCTCAGTATCTTTCTTTGCATATGATTTATTTTTTCTTCATACAAGAAAATATTTTATAGAATTTTACAAAAAAAAAAAATTGTGAAAAATTAAACTATTATAAAATTTAATAAAAAAAATCAGCTAAAAAATTCCACAAGGTGATTATCTGATTAATTAACTTGTTATACTCCCTTTTATGACAATTTTTATACCATAAAAAAATGGTTTGACAGATATTTAAAAATTAATATTTCTTTACCATTTAATCAAGTATTATCTTTTTCAATCAAATTAATATATTCGTCGAAAATAGTGAGACAGTTTCCGTAAAATTATTTCGTAATATTTTTTCATAAATTAAAAAAAAAAAATAGCTTGTCACATGAAGAACAGTGCAAGCATATATAATAATACCATCGGGTTGTGAGATACACATGAATAATAGTTACCAATTAATTATTCCTTTAAAAGAATTTGTCTCGTTATGTAAATTTAAAAAAATAATAATAAAAATTTCATCTTAAAAGTATAATTTCTATATATTATTTTCCAAATTAACAAAATTAACATAACCATAATTTATGTTTTATAAAGTGTTTGACTGAAATTGAAGTTGACTATTAGGTGCACACAGCTTTGGTCGTTCCCAGTGTCAATTTTTCTCCCAGAGATTGTTCAACTTCAATGGCACAGGAAACCCTGACCCAAACCTGAACTCAACCTATTTGACGACTCTGCAACAAAATTGTCCCCAGAATGGGAATGGTGCTACATTGAACGACCTTGATCCTTCAACCCCTGATACTTTTGACAACAACTATTTCACCAATCTTCTGATTCACAAAGGTCTTCTTCAAACAGACCAAGAACTCTTCTCCACTGATGGTGCTTCCACAATCTCCATTGTTAATAACTTTGCCAACAACCAATCTGCTTTCTTTGAAGCCTTTGCTCAGTCCATGATCAACATGGGCAACATCAGCCCTTTGACTGGAACCCAAGGTCAGATCAGAATTGACTGCAAGAAAGTTAATGGAAGTTAAACACACCATTAACAACACTATCTGCAACAACTTGTATATTCTGCATTTCTGTGTAATTGGTATAGTGTTTAATGTCTCAATTTGTGTACACAAAATGTGGTTTCTTCTTTCTGGGTGGGACTGCAAAATGTTTGATAAATTATTAAGTTGTACCATTCTCTTGTTTCCTTGAGATGTTATTAAGTTTCAAAGTACGCCGGAATAAATAAATATTTCCTGTGTATTTTGGTGTTTTTCTTGTATTACACCAGTAATGGTGTGTTTGCTTTGATGGGCATAAATCCCAAATCATGTGATTTTTGTTTGTGTTGTTTCACAGTTTGGATGTGAATATTTTAAAAAAAGGATCTGAACTAAGGAGCATTGACGTGTCTTAAATTTTATAAAGAATAAAGAATATGTGTCATAAGTGGCTTAAGCACCGTATCTCGTATCAAGGTAAGGAAAAATTTACAATTTTCAACACTTCTCATTGTTAACTTTAATATGCCACAAAATATTGTATGGCAAAGAATGTGGTTAATAATTATAGGTGAAATTTGAAAACAAAGGAATAAATAATTTTCAAGCAAAATAAAGTAGATCATATCGAGATATTTGATCTTACATAGATAGATATATGGGTATAGATGAAACACAAAATCTTATATGTAAAATTCTTATACAGTGATTGGTGTCTCTCTCCTTATACTTGTTTAAAATATCTTTGATATGGTCAGTGGCGGATCTTAAGAAAAATTGTTGGGGGAGTCAAAATAATACATAAAAAATTCATATATTTAAATATTGTCACTAATAAAATAAAAATAAATACATAATTTAGTATAACAATAACTAAAAAAGAAATCACACATATCTAAAAAATTGTCAAAAAAAAATTTAATAATAATCAAACCTCACTTAAATTCCTGTTATAAAAAACACAAAGTACAAATTATTTTTCTATTTTCATAAAATAAAAAATTAATATACAAGAGGCTGATTAAATAAATGATTAAACTAATATTTTACTATCAAGTGAGACAAAAGAGAATTACCTTCTTCTTTATTTCTTCAAGAATGGAAGAAAATCGCTAAAAGATGAGAGTAAAAATAATAGATTTTTTTCTCTTCAAAAACAAAAGAAGATAGGTGAGAACAATTTGTGAGAAACTCAAGACTTATAATGGAACTACAATTAAAATTTGGTTATAAAAAAAACAGTATAATATTTTTTCTTCTATATTCATAAAACATAAAATAAAAAATTAATATTTCACTATCATTAATTAAATTATTAAACTAATATTTCACTATCAATTGAGACCAAAGAATTACCTTTTTTTTCCCTCGAGTATGGAAGAGAACAGAGGAGAAATAAGAGCAAAAATGATAGATCTTTTTCTCTTCAAAAACAAAAGAAAACAACTAAGAATGAGATATGAGAACAATTTGTGAGAAACTCAAGACATATAATGGAATCACAATTAAGAATCGATTATAAAAAAACACACAATACAATATTTTTTCTTCTATATTCATGAAATAAATAATTAATATAAATGAGGATCATTAAATAAATTATTAAACTAATATTTCACTATCAATTGAGACTAAAGAATTATCTTCTTCTTTTCTCCCATGAGACTGGGAGAGGACAGAGGAGAAATAAGAGCAAAAATAATAGATCTTTTTCTCTTCAAAAATAAGAAAAAACATATGAGAATGGAATATGAGAACAATTTTTGAGAAACTCAAAGCATAATAAATAAAAAATAAAAAAATCTTTTGATAAATCTTTTTATTCTTTATTTTTTCTTATTTTTAATTTTTAATTTTATTATTTATTAACATTAATTATTATGTTTATAAAAGAAATAAAATATTTGATTTAATTATAATATATTTTTTAATATTTATAATATAAAAAAATTAAAATATATATATAATATAAAAAAAATTAAAACTTTTGGGGGGAGTCCTCCCTGTCCTAACAGTGCTCCGCCACTGGATATGGTAATTGTTGTATGTTTAAGCGTGTCAGACAAACAAATTCAGGATCTTTAGAGGAAGGGACCAAGTAAAACTAAAGCTTCAATATCATTTGATGTTTGAATTTCATAAGAAGGTTTACATGAAGTGACCTTCTCTTCCTACGAGACAAGGGACATATTGAAATATTGATTAAAAGATGTGAGAAGTCTGATTTTGAATATAATGCAAATTATATTGCTATTTGAAAACAAGTGTGAATAGTTTTATGGTGTGTTCATACATTATCCCTTTGATGTGTGGATCATATAGTAGCATTCGGAGTTTTCTATTGTTTTTTGCCTTTGTGATGTTGTTGATTGTGTTCATTAGGCTTGTGTGGGTTTTTCTGTTTTGATGAGGCTATGAAGTCAAGCTTTTGCTTCTATATGTACATGTTGTACATCTTTTGTATACGAGTTAGAACACTCCCAAAGTGTTCTCTTTAATTATATTTATTCTTTTGCTGATCAAACAAAAAAAGAATAAAGGCAAACAAAAACAAGTTAAGAAGTGAATTTTTAAGTTTAACTGAATCCTATAAAATTAATTTATAAGGTGAAGTTTGCATTCATTTATATGCTCTAAATTAACCTTATCTCTAGTTGATGTGAGAATTTTAACACATACCTCTCACGTCGGAGGTATATCCATCTCGAATGTGGTACTAGATATTAATGGGTTGTTCGATAAAGGGTGACACGATAAGCCCAACAAACAAAAAATCTCGTTAGGATAGACTCAAATTCATGACTCTAATACCATGTTAAGAATTGAACTTTAAAACTAACTCAATTAGCTTATAAGTTGAGGTTTATATGCACTTACATATACTCTAAATTAATCTCATCTATGATTGATGTAGAACTTCCGATAAAATAATTATAAGTACCTAAATCTTATTTAATTATTTTCTTGTAGTCATAGTTATTGCTTAGACCCTAAATTTGACATCAGTTGTTCGACTTTTTTGTATTTAGGGGTTCTTTTAAATTCAAATTTGTAAAAATGGGTCTGTTGAATTTTTTTTTGCAAAATAGGGTCAAGTCGTCGGGGTGGAGGACGACATTAAAGGTGAAGTCGTCCTCCACGTGCCGGTTTCTTTTTTTTTTTCCAAACAGCGAAGCCGTGCTCTCAGAAGCCGGTTTCCATTTACTTTAAAAGTGAAGTCGTCATTGGGCCTGATGACTTCACTTTTTGTTTTTTGTTTTTTTTTACATTCAACTTTATATATATGTATTTTTAATTATATATTATTTAGTTTTATTTTAAAATATTTATTTACAGTAGAGAAACAAAGTGACATCCTCCTTTGCAATTTTTTTGCTAGTTTCTTCCGATTTGGTCAAAACGTTCTCTACTTCTTCGTTTGATTTTACAAATTTAGTATTTTATTAAATGATACTTGATAGTTAGTAGACTAACTAAACCACAAATAAAATAAACCTAAACAAATTAAATATTCAAATATAATTATCAAA
>Ga0214544_1007828_pt1 | contig 18388 bp, 13 predicted proteins | sample CNSS3metaG_FD_160074 | JGI IMG/M metagenome (GOLD analysis project Ga0214544, IMG submission 160074) | Root nodule microbial communities from cowpea collected in UCLA plant growth center, Los Angeles, California, USA - CNSS3 | ecosystem: Host-associated > Plants > Roots > Nodule | place: USA... | reverse complement strand
TTTTTCGTTTCAATTTAGTACCTACTTATGTGTATTTGATTCAATTTTGACCTAATAATTTTTAATAATTAAAATATTTTTTTATAAAATTAAAAGTAATTAAGTATAAAAGTTTTACAAAAATTAAATATTTTATATTTATATTAAAATTTAGTGGTAAAAGTCATTTTATTAAATCATTTTTAATAAAAAAAATAGTATAACATTCATACCAATAAAAATTTTGATTTAAAATTAGTAAGAGACAATATTATTATATTTTGAAAAAAAAAATAAAAATTAACAAAACCTGAGTACTTAATAAAAAAATAATTAATAAAGTAATATGTTAAAAAGTCATTTTTAATAATAAATATTAGTATAACATTTATACAAATAATAAATTTGGTCTGAAATTGAGAGAAACATTATAAATATTAGTACTTAATTTTGTAAAAATATTTATACTTAATTAATTTTAATCTTATAAAAGTTGGATTACAAAAATATTTTAATTATTAAAAAAAAATTGGGACAAAATTGAATTAGATACACATACTTAGGTACTAAATTGAAACAAAAGACATATATGGGGACTAAATCGAAATCAACACAATGATATCTATAGTGACACTGACACGTGGCATTACAATGCCACGTGTCACACACAGGGACTTGACATGTAGCATTTTTTTCTATTTTTTTTAAAAATTAAAATTAAAAAAAAAATTAAAATTAAAAAAAAATCAAAAAAACCAAGATTGACATGTGGCACGTTAGTCAACTCTGTCTGAAAGAGACCTAATTGAAGCAATTTTTAAAAGTTGGGATGCAATTGACATTTTTTTTAAAACCGGGTACCTATTTGATATAATAGCCCCAAACTGGATACTATACGATTAATTATAGTTAAAATTTAATATTAAATAAGAAATAACAAATGGATATTTACCTAATCTTATATTTTAGAGGTGGGTCCCACGTAAGACCACGTCATCTAACTTTTTCCGTGTCTACCTCGGTCCACCGTCCAACCCCTAACTCACCAACCCATTCACGTTTTCTTGGTCCCAAATTGACGGAATATTCCAAAACTCCGTCACTTTCCAACCCAATGAAAAACCTCTCACGTCACGTCGTTAAGTTTCTCTGCACACGTTACTGTTCCTCTCACGCATATAAACATGTATATGCTTCTTCACGTTTTTTTTCCGCTCCATTTTCCTTCTTTGTTTTTTTCTCCCTTTCGTTTTCTCATTCTTTTTCTTTCATCTTCCATACAAAATTTCTCTGCCATGGCGATTCCAATTAAGTTTTCCGTTCTGCTTCGGTTTCTCTTCCTATTTTCTCTCTTCTTGTTTTCGGTCTCCGATTCCGATTCTCCGAGTGCACACCAGCACCGCGTGTTTCCGCGGCCGCTGATAGTGGAGCACGCGGGGGTGGCGGAAGTGGAGGAGGAGGTACTCCTGCGATGTGGCGCGTGGCGCGTGGCTGGGGAGGCGAACAACCTGGGCGAGTGGAAGACGGTGCCGAAGGAGTGCGCGGAGTTCGTCAAGGAGTACATGACGGGGAAAGGGTACTTGGTGGATCTGGAGATGGTGTCCAAGGAGGCGGAGGAGTATGCCAAGAGTGTGAAACTCAGTGACGATGGCAAAGACGCGTGGATTTTCGACATTGATGAGACCTTGCTCTCCAATCTCCCCTATTATTCCGCACATGGATATGGGTAATGGTTCTGCATTTTGATTTCGTTTTACTCCAGAGTAAAAAAAAAAAAGTAGGTAAACCGGATATAATGGATATGATCTCAGTTTGGATAAACTTCTTTGTTAATATTAACCTTTTATTTTTTAAATAAGAAAAAATTTCAAGGTGATTAGAATTTGTTTATTAGCTTATGTTTATGCATAAATGTCAATTTTAATTTGTGGTTTTCCTTCTTTTTTTTTAATCTTTTTTGTTGTTGAGAGTGTTTCTGATAATAGACTTAATACTAAGTTTGTTGTTGGGTAAACACTTGAAAAGTGTAATTTACCATATCTTAGATATTTGATTGTGCTAAAATTGAAAAATGTCCTTGAAAGTAAAGTTTATCACTTCAGTTCTGTTATTAAAAAAACCATTGCCAATTTTTGTCTTTGGATTTAACCACTTGTTATATGAAGCTCGGACACACCTCATAGATATAAATGGTGTTTCCTTGTGTCCCACACACGTACGGCATTTGAAAGCCAATTTTTTGTCTCCACATAATTTTTATATAACTCCGATACAACGATAATAATTTCAAATACAATTATTTTCTAAATATCCATAAATTTATAAATTTATTATATAAGTAAAAATAAGAAACAAATCTAATATGATTATCACTTTTTGTCTTTGGAATATTAGACAGATAAATTAAATTTATTTTTGTATTAGCTAACAACGTGCTTAGTTCATTATATTTGACTAATCTTGTTTATAGATGATTTTCAGTATGTAATACATGGTGATCTAATATATAGATCCGTGTTCTTGTATCCTACATTTTTAGTGACTACCCAAATGTCTGTGTCGTGTCCCTGTTAGTATCTGTGCTACATATTTTAGTATCTGAAAGAATTTTCCAAATTTTAATTAAGTTCTAATTTCAGAACTAGTTGTCATGAAAGTAAGTGGTAGTGTAAGGACCAAAACGCCTCTAGTATTCTTCTGCATTTACCTTGTTCACATTTGGTATTTCGCCTTATGTTTGTTCGAAGAGATGTGATACACGTATAATAATTCATACAACAATTTGTGCAACTTTCTTTTTTTGTCTATCTCCATTACATTATTTGTTTCATATCATGTTTCTCTGCTTTTCACTCTTTCTCTCTCTTAGTTGTACAAAATGCTTCACATTTCTCGTTCAAATAAAATTTCTCGTGTTTTAATGTGCTTGTAGGCTTGAGGTTTTTGACCATGACAAGTTTGACGATTGGGTGGAGACCGGTGGAGCTCCAGCCATAGAACCCAGTTTAAAGCTCTATGAAGGTGTTCTGAGTCTGGGATTCAAGGTTATTCTGCTGACTGGACGGAGTGAAAGACACAGGAGTGTTACTGTTGATAATTTGGTCAATGCTGGGTTTAAGGAATGGGACCAGCTCATATTAAGGTAATTCCCAAAACATATTTGCTAGCTTTAGGACAGCAAATGATGTATGTTTATTAACTACATTAATTAAATGCGGAAAGATTCTCTGAGTATGTTCTGCAATCCTTTCTGTTTTAAATATCTTGGATCTTTCATTCAAGCGGGGTGGTCGAAATTTAGAAGACCTGAGGTATCTCATCAATGTGTCATCATGACTAAAAGGTTCCTCTAAGCATAAAGATAATTAATGCAAGACAGCGGTGCATAGTTGTAGAGAAGGCCAAATGGAGGAAAAACCTTATTAGCAATCTTATAAACTTTATATTGTGCTTGCATATAGATTTTAAGCTGCCTGCCTAGTTAATGGCGATGGATGAACATAATTTAGTTTTATAAAATGATATTTGCTCATTAGCAACCTACAGTCGAAGTACTTCAACGGTTCTACCATAGAAGAATTTTAGGAATCACTAGAGCACATGATAAGGTCATATAGAATTTCCTAATAACCTGGATTCTTATTTTCAAATGACATGCCCCTTGTTAGATATGTGTTGACAAAGCTCAACAGTGTTATACTTGTCTAGTCCGTGAAGTTGAACCCAACTCCTAAGCTAGTGAAAGAAGACTTTGGTAGTTGTTATTTTATGCTGCAGTAAATGACAAGATTCCATGCTCCTTCCTTGTCATTGCTCTCCCTGGTTTCAATATACCTAGTGTTTCTCCAGTTGGCATTGTTTTTGGTTTCTTGAGTTCATTTTAGTACTCCATATAAAATCCAAGCGAATATCATGTCAGCATCAATATTGGCATATCTTGTTAATGACTAGATGCTGCTGTTAGATGACATTACAGAAAACTATTGAATTGTTATTGTTTTTGAGTTAGATGATGATATGTTTGTCTTCTTAATATCTTATCAATGTTAAAATTTATAATTAATTGACAGTCTCTGTCGTTTTAAGTAAAACAATTTGTCTCCTAGCCATATTATCTACATTTTTCTCTTCTATTTGTGTTTTCGTACATATTATATTTTTGGGCCCGGGTGCTGACAATACAAATGTTATCTCTGAGAAAGCATTATAAGTTTTGAAACTGTTTCATATATTATGCTTTTTATAAAGGGAATGTGCACAAATGTGGCAAGTCTAGTGCTTCTTTTTCTCTTCAGCATTTCATGATATACGCTCCTTATTTTCCTTTTTATTTGAATCATATGCCTTTAATGTATGTTCTTTGTTGTATCTGTAAATTCTGTAAGGTTTGCCTTCATGTAGATTTTTTGGATTAGGTATTCACTGATGTAGTTAATAAATTAACTTGCTATTGTGAAATGAAGAAATACGAACACAAGAATAATTTAACGCATTACACCCTTATTTCCTTTCATAATTTATTTCTTTTTAAGCAACTAATTTCAACAATTCCAGACTTCAACCTCTTTGTTGTTAAAGTGGACTGATTTACTCAATTTTGATGGATAAATTTTGAACCTCTATATAGAGCAGGTTGGATGACTATATCTTAATTAAAAATCTTAATCATAGGATTCGATTAATTTACACTCCTAACAAACGATTGGAAATGGAGATTAGATGCCCCAAACACCATCATGATTCTATATAATGTAGACAGTTTATAGGGGCACACAACAAGGTGATGATGTACTTGATGGTTGTCTATTACCACGAATAATTACATCATAGTCCGCACGTATTCTGGAGTTTTGTTCTTCATATCTTGGCAGTGGCAATAGTCAATTATACAAAGGAATACCTGGTTGTAGTCCTATTTCTTTTACGGGTGTTTATATTCAAAGAACCTAACATCTTTTCTGCTATCATCATATTATGTCATTAATTTTGACTTATTGTTCCTAAGTCAATTCACCCCCTTGCTTTCACTGTTTCTTTTCTGCAACTTCTGTTCTGTGTTATATCTGCAAGGTAAGAGCTTCTACCTAAGAAGTTTTCATTGTACATGTAATCGTGTACACTTTTAGGATGATGGTGCTTTGATTTTGCACTCTGAAGCTATGCCACTTTTATTTGATGGTGAATTTTGAATCTGTTATTTTGCAATGTTCAGAAGGTCAGAAGATCAAGGGAAACGAGCTGTAGTCTACAAATCAGAGAAGAGGAGTGAGATGGAGAAAGATGGATACAGGATTCTCGGAAACTCTGGTGACCAGTGGAGCGATTTATTAGGTTCTTCACTATCTGTTCGATCCTTCAAGCTTCCAAATCCCATGTATTACATCCCTTAGTAAACCCTCATTTATTTGCAAATATCTGCTATCCCAACTGTACATAACCAGAGTCACTCAATTCATATCCTCAATATCATTGCAAATACTTCATACACTATCTCAATTAAATTTGTATTAAAAACTCATAATATTTCTATTTATACTCAATGGCGTGCTTCACAATTTAAAACAAAATCTAAATACTTAAAACAATGAATTATGAACCATCCCTTGGTGTAACCTTTAATTATATATTCAATTCCTTGAAAACCAAGAAATCTTGGTTCATCCCTTCCAAGAATTTGGTATCTTAATATATTATATTCCATACTCTCAGACCAATACTTTACTGAATTAGATTTTATTTTTCCAGCCAAAGTTGGGAATTGGACTGTCATTTGTGCTGTGTTTTATTGGTTTCTTCTTTTACTATACAATCAATTCTTGAGTTCAAAATAAACACAATCCAACCTAACCTAATATGCTTACGAATGAATACTTTTTTTCTTTTATTTTTATGGGTTAAATATGTTTTTGATCCCTTAATTTTCAGTGAATTTTAAAATTAGTCCATTTTGAAACTTTGGATCAATTTAGTCATTCATCTATCGAAATACGTGAATTTAGTCTTTTAAATCAAATTTTGTTAAGTTTATTTGACATTTCAAGTGTGTTTCATAATAGTATTTGACTTAACATTAAAGTGAAAATGTGTCAAACAGTTTAAACAACTCAAATACAATCTTGAAATCTTGAAATGTGTACTGAATATCAAATAAACTTACTAAATTTAATTAAAATGATTAAATTCACGTATTTTGAGAGATGAAAGACTAAATTAGTTCAAAATTTTGAAACAGACAAATTCCAAAATTCATTAAAAGTTAAGGGACCAAAAACAAATTTAATCATATTTTTATTAAAACATCACATGTTTAATTTCATCAAATATAAATGAGAATTAATTTGTCGCAATTTAGTATATATTACACAAATATATTCTTAAGACTCAGACAACTTAGTCTCATAAGAATAGTAAACAACCCGTGATCTTATGTTTTGGTTATAATAAATAGGATTAAATAACTTATTAATTTTTAAAAACACTCTTGTATATTTTTCGTGCAGATAATTATTATTTAATTTTTAATATTTGTTGTGCTTAAATATAAATTGCTATACGCACATATAAGCTAATAAAGGGAACAATTTAAAACATGTTCCTTCATATTTCTAATACTCAAATGATTCTTTCCTTCATTTCTATATCAATTTTCATCATAAAGAAAATTCATCTTACTCTTATTTCATAATAATATTAAATCATTTTATCAACATATCAATTATATGAAACAAATTATATTCTAGTTTTTTATTTTTTATTTTTTCCGTTTGAACCAAGTTACTTTGATTTTAAGAACTCATACTAAGACTTTAGTGCTTAGAACATTCCCAATGAAAGGTTTCAAAAACATTCATCATCAATGAAAAAAAAAAACATTTTAATAATGCGAATTTTACAAATATAATTAAATAAAGTTATTTATACAAAAAAAAAAACTCTCTTCATGTTTGTGGGGTTGGTATCACATAATATATTTTTATTGGTATTAGAATTTTTGTAAAGATTTTGTTTATTGAGTGATGCACTTAACTCCATGTTTAGAGACCGACCAAAAAACATGTATTGCAAATTTCTTTTGCATTGTTGTAAGCTATGGTTTGAGTTAAAGGCTGTGTAGAACTGAGTAGCTAACCTGAACCACCCTATAGTTGTGTTTGGCTAAAATAATGACTAAGTTCATTTAAAGACTAATAATCTCTGAAAAAATTTTCACTTTCTTTTTCTCTTTTCTTCTTTTATCTTTACTGAAAGAGGTGTTGTCACTATCCAGAGCCACCCTTGAAATAAAGGGTGCATTAATGGATACCTGTTCCTTAAGAGTTTCATCTTTTAGGACCACTCTATGTTTTTCTGAATCTAACATTTTAAGCACTGAGTTATGTATATGAAAGTTGGTAGGGAAAAAGTTACTCCATTTAGAGATTTCATAGCTTAGTAATTGTGGATTGTTGAAATGGACCCATCTTTTGCAGATACTTTCTTTCCCTTTATTTTACTCACATTTTTCTTTTCACATATCCTTTGTCATATTTTATCTGCTGCATTTAAATAACAGTTAAATATGTTTTTTTGTCTTTCAACTTTCAGTAAATTTTGAAATTAGTTTATTTTGAAACTTTAGATAAATTTAGTCTTTCATCTTTTGAAATACGTGAATTTAGTCATTTTAATCAAATTTTGTTAGGTTTATTTGATGTTTCGTACGAATTTTAGGATTGTATTTGAGTTGTTTATCTATAACAATATATAAAGAGGATTTCCTCTTTTGTATCCACATTTCATAATACCAATTTTACCCTTTACAATATAATTATTTATTAAACTTTTTAAAATTAATAATTATTTTTACTTATTTTTTCTTTTTTTAATTCGTCAACAATTAATTTCTCTATTCATTTTACATTATTTTTAATAAATATAAATTTATTTTATATATTAACTTAATAACATTATACTATTATCACCTATTAACATACTATCATTCATATTTAAAAAATGCGTACATACAGACGCGATAGCGCCTATGTGGAAATATATGTTTGATATATATCATTCTATGTCACATTTTTATTTTAATGTTAAGTCAAATAAACACGCTTGAAATGTCAAATAAACTTAACAAAATTTGATTAAAAGGACTAAATTCACGTATTTCGAAAGATGAAAGACTAAATTGATTCAAAGTTTCAAAATGGATTAATTCTAAAATTCACTGAAAGTTAAAAAACCAAAAACATATTTAACCCTTTAAATAATATACAATAAAGATAAATAGTTAGTTTAAATATTTTGTCTTTTTATACGATAAAATAAAATTATAGTTTTTATAAAACTATAAAAATTTTAATTTCGTTAATTTTTTGAACTCCGTTAATATTTTGAGTGATTGAATATATGTTTGATATTTAGTAATTGTCAAATGTGTTTGTGAAAAATAAAATTAACGTTCATATACCATTAATTTGAAGGAATATTTTATCTTTTAATTTTGACTTTGTAAATTTAAAATTCTCAGTGATCCTTCAATATTTATCGTATATTAGCGATAATTTTCCTTTAATAAATATGTTAGAAAATTCTTGATCAGGAGTTCAAAAAAAAGTAATAGAATTAAAAAATTTTGTATTAAGATTATAATATTTTATTTTATTGTACTAAAATAAAAATATACTAATAATTGTTGTTATATTGAACATATTATCTAATCTTTTTTTTTTCTTAGTTTGATTTGAAAATATAAATTTTCAGTATACCAGCATTTTTTACTTAATTATTTTACCTTTAGACATTGTTCTATTCTAACTAAAGATATTGAGAGACTTTCAACTAGAAACACTTGCTTATAATGATGATTTAGAGATATATTTATAGACCTAAAAACCGTTAATATCTACTTTTTTATTTAGAGATAATGGATATTGTTAAATAAGATGAAATAAAGTAAGATTTCTTACCCTAAATGAGAGTCTTGGGCACACTAATAAGATTATGATATATTGGGAAGAATATTTACTGAATATTTTTTTTTATTTGAATTAATTTTTAGGAAATTTTCAATTTTAGAAATATATTTTATATACAAATAAAAAAATATATTAATTATTATTTAAATTTATAAAATTAAAATGAAAATATTATAAATACTTAACATTCTATTACATTTTTTATATATAAAATACGTAAATAAAATAAAATAAAAATTTATCTGTACAACATATTTCTTATATTTCCCATCTTACTCATACCTTTAAAACGATAAAAAATTCTAAACATTATACATTATCCAAAAATCAAGATCTTTGACGAACCTCAAACATGATCTTTATAATTATGGAGTAATAATATAACCTACTTATAAATTTATTGTTTTTATCTTGTTTTATTAAAGGATAACAATTAGATTTATTTATTTTTATTAAACATATATACTTTTATGGATGGAAGTGGCAGAACCAAAAAAATGTGACAGTGTTTTACTGTTTTTAGGAATTAAATTGTGGCTTATCCTAATCTATAATGCAAAAGAAAAAAAAACTTTATTTAATTTCTCATATTTTAAATGAATCTTTCCTAAATCAAGAAGAAATAGTGTATTTGAGTATGATTTTTTAAATATACGTGATATTATATTAGCAGGTGATGATAATATAATGTTATTAAGTTAATATATAAAATAAAATTATATTTATTAGAAATAAAGTAAATTATACCAGAAAAGATGAGAGAATAACGATTGATATATAGAGAAAAAAGGAAGAGCAGAAATAAAAGATTTTATAAAGAAGTTTGTAAAATAATGATTAATTTTGAAAAAATTATAAATAATTATATTTTAGAAAATAAAATTGATATTCCGAATCGTGGAAAAAGAAGAATTCTTTTATATATAGTTATAGATTAAGAAGAAATAAATTGAAAAATTAGTTTTGTTTGTGAACCTCAGACATTACGCAGTTCTGTTTATCTGGTATAATGAAAATCTTAAAAACATGATATGCAAACTTAATTACCCTTTAACTTTTAATTATTTTATTTTTAATTCTTACTTTTTATTTTTCTGTTTTCTGTTATAAAAAATCGCAGTCATTTGAGACCAAACGAATACTTAATGAATGCCGTTTTTCTCGTTTTGGTTGTCATCTACTTAACCGCAATCACCGCAATAATGTGTTTTCTTTTTAAAAATCTAAAATTAAAAATAATAATCACCAATTTCAATTTCAAGTATCACCAAGGACGTTTAAAGATTTACTTTAAAAATTGGCATTTTTATTAGTCATATTTTTTACGAAAGTTTTTATTAATCATATTCCAAATATTCCAAAAATTAAATAAGGTTGATTCTTTTAAGACAACAATAGTATGTAATTATTAAACTTATTTTATTGTATTTTTACAAATATCATACTAAAGGATGACAAATAAATCTGGTATTCTTTAAATTGGTTTCGATATCGATGAAGAATATTTAGTTTAATTGAATGAGTCTATCTCTAATTATTTATGTTTGTTTCTGTGTGTATTTATGTGTATATGTCTGTTTATATTTATTTTGTTCGTCTTTGTGTATGTGTATATGTATTTGAATGTTCTATATTTTTTATATAATATAAATGACAAGTGATGCATAAGTTATCTCATAGAAAGGGAAATCCTAGAGAGAATATAAGATATATGAAAGGAAGAAAGGAACATAAAAAGAAAGAATAAAAGAGAAAGAAAGAGAAGAGAAGAAAAATGAAGGGATAGTCATAAAAAATGGCTTTGACCAATACCAAAAGGACAATCACAGAAAATAAAAGAGGGAAACAAGGAAAGGAGACAAGTTTGAAAAAAATCCAAACACCCCAAAAAAAAACATTCCACCAAAACCTATGGTAAAGTAAGAAGGAAAATAAATCAATGAAACAAAAGAGGGAAAAAATAGTCACATTTTCTAGTTTATGGAAGAGCAACATCAACAACTTTTTTGGCTTCTAGATTTTAAGGTTCAAAATAGGGCATTATGGATAACAAATTTAATTAAAAATAGTAACACAATCACATGTCTAGTCAAGTTTACATTTTTATGTTGTTAACAGGTAAGACAACATTATTTTATTTAATCAGTATTAAAGTATTTATGGACTATTCTAATCATTTTACAAAATATATATACATGATGACTCTTTTTATAAGAGATGCTAATGACTCAAAACAAGAACCATATCAAAATAATAACTTTTGGCATGGACAAACAATACGTATAAATCTACGCATGAGTATTACTCACCTTTGATACATAGGTGTAAGCAAATAGGAACCTTAATTATATGAGTATTCTTATAAATGAGATTTATTCAAACCAGAGTTTCCTTTCAATACTTCTAGCACAAAGAGGATAATCATAGCCTCAATCTAAATCTCAAATTCTTGATATATACTTTGTCTTTGGATGAAGAATCTTAGGTTTTTCAATACTTGCATATATTTTTTTCATGCATTAATTAAAAGCTACATTAAATGGTATTCTTAGTGCCCCTGTAATGGTACTTCCATCCTTCGCTTAGTCAGATTGAAGTTTGTCCATCATAAACACTTAACGCACATAGAAGTTAGTAGTTCATAAAGAATTTAAGCACACATAAAGGCAAGTATACCAATCACTATAAGAAAAATTACCATTAAGGATTTTGCGTTTCATCCAAGTCCATGCATTCACTTAGCTTAAACCAACAATTTCTTTGGAGTCTAGCTTCCTATTGTTAAAGATTACCTCATTCCTTTGTTTCTAGACTTCCTCGATGATTGCTAACCTCATTCCTTTGTTTCTAGACTTCCTCGATGATTGCTAACCTCATTCCTTTCCATATGACATTTTGCTTATTAATCAGATTAAGGTTTTGGAAATGCTAAAAATTAGTCGTAGGTTGGCTGTGGTGAACCGAGGTCACTCCCATCCATCTATCACACATGTTACATACACTTTGTGCAATCCTACATGTAAAGAAAAGGTGTGTCACGCTCTTCTCACGAGCTAAGCATAGGTTGCACAAATTATTTTGTAGTTGCACCCCTTTTACAAGTAACTTATCCTTTCTTGGTAGCTTATCTAGCATAACCCTCCAACTTAGACAATGTGCCTTCAGAATTACCTTAACATTCCATAGCATTCCAAATACACCACACTTTTCCCTAGGCAACATTGTAATACACACCTTCAAATAATTTTTTTTAATGTTAAGATAGAAGGAAACAATGTAATTTATAATTTTTGTACACCTTTTATTATTTTTAATAAATTATTTACTATAAGAATGTGCTAAATTATCAAAATTACATATTTTGACCTTTCATTTTGACTTTAGAAAAAAAATCAATTTTGAAAAAACATCCCACCTTAATAAATTTCAATTTTATGCAAAAGACTTTTATATTTTTAAATTGTCCAATACAGATTTTGTATCTTTTACGCGGAAATGTTCATTGTACATAAATTTGTTCGTAATGATTTTTTTCAAACCCATTAGTAAATTCGTTGATAATGGATTTTTGTTTTAAAATCCATTGGGAATTGATTTTTTTAAATTCATCAGTAAATATATTAGTAAAATGTATGTCAATTATTTTGTCAAATCTAATGAAATATTTGTTATAAACTAATTGAAGATGAGTGAGAAAAAGAAGAGACGAGAGAAGAAAAAGGAAGGAAAGGAATAAAAGGAAGAGAAAGAGGAGGCAACATCGAGAGTAGCGAAGGTGGCAGACATAGACGTGGACACAGTGGTGACAATAGTGGTGGTGGAGGAGGATGATAAAGAAAAAGACCAAATCTCGATATTTACCAATGGATTTTTATCGATGGGCAAAATCCATGTGTAATGACTAAGGGATAAATACAACTAATTTTGATCATTGGTAATTATTGATGAATTTTCCTATTTGCAGGCAAAATTTATTGACAAACATTTTTACCAACGAATTTTGATCATTGGCAAGCCATTGATAATTTTGATTCATCGACAAATTTTGATAATTTTTGACAAATTTTGGCCATCAATAAATCTATTTTTTTCTTGTATTGTCTAAGACCCAATACAATCTAATCCTCAAAGCACCACTATGAATTATGAAGTGGAAATGAGTGGAACACATTTGAATTACTATAACTATGCATGAGATATGTTTAGAACTACTTTAAAATAGCAAAGTCACACAATATGCAACAAAGATCATATATATTATATATGTAGGTGATATATATATATATATATATATATATATATATATATATATATATATATATATATATATATATATATATATAATATACAAAAAATAAAAAAATATATATAATATATATAAAATATATATATATATATATATATATATATATATATATATATATATATATATATATATATATATATATATATATATCACCTACACATCAAATAACCAAAACTATCTTTAAAAAAATAACATTAATAATAAAAAATAATACAAATTAAATATGTGAGTAACAAGCAAATCAAACATCAAGCACGAGCACAAGTAAATTAAGAATTCAAGCACAAGCAATTCAACACCGAGCACCCCAAAATTCACCCCAAACAACAAAATGAAAAATACAAATTAACCAACACAATTGAAGGACATTGAGACCAACCTGGATTCCTATGGAGCACCAAAATAGTGAGCATAATCAAGAAGGACAAATTTTCCTTTTTCCTTGAAAACCACAACCATACACCATCAATGAATATCCTCAATGAATAAAACAAAAAGGGGATGAAGAAAACTTCACCTCAATCACCATTGAGGAGAGACAAGTGGTGTTGCCACCAAAAACTAAATATAATTGCTTTCTCAATACAAACCTTACTATGAGTTGGATTTTTGAATCTAGAAGTAGGGTTGAGGAAATATGAATTTGGGAACATGAATTTTAGGTCAGGCTGGGAATGACAAATTTGAGGAAAACCTAAATCTTGAAATGGGAAAAACATTGTTCGTGAAATGGAGAACAAATAAGGAAGGAGTTGCATCAATTGAATCACAATTTTTTCTTTTAATTTTCTCACTCAATTAATGACGACACCAATTTGTTAGTAAATAATTCTTTATCAACAAAATTTTTTTATTAATAAATAACTATTACAACTCATCGACGATTTCACAACTCACTCTATCGACGAATACATCTGTTGGTAAATCTAATATAAATATTTATTGTTATTTTCTATCAATAATATTATATTAATGACGAATTTGAATTTCTCAAATAATCTTTAGTCATTAAATTTAGTATTGGACAAATCTTCAAAGGTTAATTCAGAACATTATTCTTAGACATTTCAATTGACATATTAGATGTTTTGTGTCATTTTGAGTGAAAATGATTTGCACCTTTTTACATGTTTTTCTAAGACTTGTAAATTAAGGATAATTAATTATACTTATAAGGGTGATATATAATTGAATATATTATTTGCTCATTATAGTCATCATTAAAAATTTATAATACCAATAACTTAGACATTATCAAAAATTATTAGGTGTAGCAAATAGTATTTTCATAATTAAAAAATATTTGAACAAGTCTTACGTTGTCATATTTAAACCATTAAAGTAATAATATAAAAAATATTTATATTTATATGCAAAGTATATTATTATAATGAAATAGTTTAAATGTATAATACTTTACGCATTATAGTAATAAAAATACTTACAAATATATTTTAGTCATGTTGTTGCAATGTGGGATTTCTTAACTTATTTATCATCCAGCAAGAAAGACTTATTCATAGTATTTTTTCTATAACATGTTCAGTCAATTCTTTATTTTTTATTTTTTTAAGTTTTTGTTCAATTAACATTAACCTTAGACATTTAAATTACTACTTTACTTGATTCTTTAATAATTTAGAACTTTGAATCAATTGTTAAGATTCATATATATTATACTGCATCATCATTATATACGAGTGTGAAAAATATTTTGAATTTGAATTCTTTTATCATTATGTAGGCAAACATGCAAATAATATGTATATAAGAAATCATAATTACTTATTTATATAAAAAAATATTAATTTTAAAATTGTTAATAATGATATTATATTTATATCTGTACTGTTTTATAAATAATTGTGTTGATTGAGATTTGTGCATTTAATAAAATAAACACATTTACTGAACAACAATATTATCACTTTCATTCATACTTGTCTGGTAGAAAAATGAATGATAAGCTTTGAGTGTGTTAGTTTAAAATCACTTTCATACACCAATAATTCAATCTCACAAATCTAGCAATTATCTTCGTTAAGATTCCAAATCTCTCTCATTCCAACACACAAATGATATAATAGTGGAGACAAATTTTTTATTATTGATGAAGTATAGAATAATACTATTGCTAATTTTAGAGGATAATTTATTTTAATAGAAAATTTAAGATATATTATTTGGATAAAAAAGTAGAATTAGAAATTTTTAGATGACTTGATTATTTTAATATAGAATTCTATATTGTATTTATAATTTTTTTTTCATATTTGATATTTTCTCACATTTCCTTATTTTCCTTTATTCAGTTGGATGTTTTAATTAGTTGGATGTCATGAACTTGATCTCCAATTAAGGTCTTCACATAATTTCATTAACTATTATCCATGTTGTTTTCAAGTTATCATAGTATTATTCTTTATAGATACAGGTTGATGTTATTTGTTAGCAGCGGATGATTAATATTTTGACTACTAAATTTTAACAATTTTTTCTTACAACATGATGTATTATTTTTTAAATAGTTTTGAAATATTGAAAAAAAATAAAAAAATAAAAAATTACTTAAAAAATATCACCTAAGATTATAATAAAAAGTTGTCAAAATTTAGTAGTCGAAAAATATTTTCCTTCTGCTAATGGTTATAAGGATTTTTGTAAGATACTCTCATTTTATTTTTCATATTTGTCTTTGTTTCTCTCTCTTCATAAAAAAAAATGTTTGTATGTTTTCTCTTTAATTTATTTCTACTTAGTTTCAATCAATTAAATTTTTAAATAGAGTAAATTTTTGTACTTTTTATTTTTACTTTCTAGATTTGCCATAATAGAGTTAATTGAGAAAAAGGATAGATTTATGCTGAAAATCTACTTATGTTTGGATGTTTTGTTATGGGTGTTGAGTAGTATAAGAAAAGTTATTTATTTATTTTATAGAATTTTAAAATATATGATTTAAATATTAAGATGACCTGTTAATTTTATAGATAATTGTGCCTTAATTTAACATATCTAGAATGTTTGAGTTAGAAACTAAATCTTGGTTAATGTAAAAAAAAGTCCATTTCAATCTTAAATGAATTGTTTTTTTTTTTAAAACATTAATTGAAAAATAATTTCAGATAATATCAATAGAAAAACATCATCAACTAATCTTTTGAATTATTAAATTATTAAATATTAAATAAATTTTTACATTTAATAATAATCAAGCATTCTATATAAATCTAATTTATCTTATCTAAATAAATCATTTTAAAAACACACAATCTAATTTCTTAAAATTCTCAAATTCCCTATCTAAAAAATTCCTTTTAAAAGTATAAAATTTTAATCTTAACACGTGAGAATTATAAGTATATACACACATTCAACAACAAAACAAAATCATGCATATTTAGTACATAAAAATATCGATTTTGACATACTTCAAACTTTTACATTCTTAATTATCAAGAAATCACTCTAACTAATTGAATGATTACCCCCACCATCACCAGCAACATTGTTTTTTACAAACCAAGTTAGTACCTTTCAATTAAATTCATTTACATATCCATTGCCATAAAACAGTTATACAGTCACCATGCTCAAAAGTTGAAGCCAGTAACAGGAGTTTACAAAGACTCAGTTTTTACTCTATTAAGCAATTTTTTTCAAGAACAAAAATGTGACAAGAACATCATATTTTAGAGTAAACAATACCCCATAGATATTTTGTTCTGATATTTACCTTGTGATGACAGAAAATGAACATAACATGATAAATTGTGTGCAGAATGAAGCAATGATATTTGTGGCAGCAAAGTTATGAAGTATAAATGTAGGAGTGACCAGAACGATTTGGTGTTGTGGTGTGGCAAATGAGTATTTTCACATCACATAACATCAGCAACATTCAGAGACAGAGTCAAATTGGGATAGAACATCACATGCCTTAGATCTGTCTCATATTGCATTCACATTCAGTCATTCCTTCCAGCTTGTATCTTCCACATTTTCCTTTCCACCCAGAAAAATTCTCCATTCCTCTCTCCTAATACCTATGTCCATTTCTGCTTCAATTATTGCACACTTTAGCCACCTCATTCAATTCCCCTTCATCTTAAAATTGGGTTCCACAGCCACAAAGTTCTCTTAACCATGCTTCTCCTTGTCCTATATACCCACATGGGAATATTATAATTTTCCATGTAAAATCACTCTACTTTTTTCATCTACATGTGCCTCTTTCACTCTGTCTCATCACACCCCAGATCTTAATTATCCCATTTTTCCAACACTTTTGTGTGTTTCATTCACCCCAATTGTGTTGCTGCCACTTCTCACTACTGGGTGTAGTGAAAGATCAGATTTTTCAGTGGAACAAGGAGAGAACCACCCTCCATGTTGATACTGGTTCTTGGACTGGTTTCAGCTACTTTGTTAGTAATTGTTGCAGGTTATGTGTTGTATTGCAAGAAGAGAGTTTCAAGGTATGAGAGTAAGGACATTGAAAGCTCGGAACACAAGGAGGAGGAGGAGGTGGCTCAGAAGGAGGATTTGATGATCTTTCAAGGTGGGGAAGACCTTACAATATGTGACATATTGGATGCTCCAGGGGAAGTGATTGGAAAATCCAACTATGGAACATTGTACAAGGCCTTGTTGCAGAGGAGCAACAAGGTGAGGCTGCTCAGGTTTCTGAGGCCAGTGTGCACTGCAAGAGGTGAAGAATTGGATGAGATGATTCAGTTTCTTGGAAGGATAAGACACCCTAACTTGGTTCCTCTTCTGGGGTTTTACACTGGGCCAAGGGGTGAGAAGCTTCTTGTTCATCCCTTCTATAGACATGGGAATCTTACTCAATTCATAAGAGGTAAATAGATTGTTTCTCTTGCCTTTTTCTACTTCTAATTCTGTTATCTGCTTTTGCAGTAAATCTGTGTGTTTTCTTTCTTTTGAGATGTTCATTTGGTTTTAATTTTGTTAGTATAATAATGGGTTTGAAGGCTTTTGGCAAATCTTGATCTGTAATTACTTTGAAAACATTCACTACTTAGTTTGTATTACTGTTACTGTTAGTGTTTTGTTGGGATTTGGGAATTATAGAAGAAACATGGAGGTTTTTTTTTTTTTTTTTTTTTTTCCTTTAAAAAAT
>Ga0214544_1007824_pt1 | contig 18392 bp, 9 predicted proteins | sample CNSS3metaG_FD_160074 | JGI IMG/M metagenome (GOLD analysis project Ga0214544, IMG submission 160074) | Root nodule microbial communities from cowpea collected in UCLA plant growth center, Los Angeles, California, USA - CNSS3 | ecosystem: Host-associated > Plants > Roots > Nodule | place: USA... | reverse complement strand
TATATATACTATTTACTAAATAACATTTTTTCATTCTCTTTTTTTGCTTTTTATAACATAAAATATATTCAAAATAATTTATTATACTATTAAAAGTAAATCTAATAGTAAAAGAACAATTCAGGCAAAAAGAAAAAGTCTACTTATCATTATTTTTACAACTTTAAAATATGTAAAGCACCACAAGGAAAAATAAATAAATAAATAAATATATATATATATATATATATATATATATATATATATATATATATAAATTTGTGAATTTTTGCAATAATTATTGCAAAATATATAATAACATTTAGTTTTATTAATTAATAATGTAAAAGTTATCAAAGTTCAGAATGCATAATAATTAAATTTAAATTATAGGAAATTATGTTTTTATAAAAAATTATTTTTATCCTTTACTTTTATAGTAGATCCAACGCGGTTGATGTCGAATATTTGATTGATAAATCTTATTCATTCTAGAAGGTGAGAAAGGTTCTTTATTAACTCTTTTTAGTTACATCTTGATACTTTTCTAAACTTGTTCATAATTTTTTATGAGTTGGTGAATAAGCTCTCTAAAAAAGTGTATAACATTAACTTTAAGACTTTCAGTCATTAAAATTAAATATTTTTTAAATATGAATAATAAAATATTAATAAAGTGAGATAATGATAGAATAAAAGTTGGAAGAAAATTTAAAGAATCATATTCCTTATAATGATAGTGTTGAATTCTGCCATTAATATTTGTGTAATTTAGTTTTTCATATGCCAAATCAAAATCAATTTTTCTTTTTTAAGAAATAAAAAGATCGAGAAAATAAAAGGTTGTTTTATCTATGAAACAAGAACAACAATTAGAAGAATTTTATACAGAAAAAAATACGGAGTCCACAGTAAATTAAAATTTAACTGTTTTTCCTTATATTTCATAAACTTTCTCCATTTAATTATTTTATAAAAGATGTGCACATGGACATCACCTTTGTTGAAACTTCACATTACATATTTGTCTTTTCAAGATACATTAGATCTTAGATCTTAAATATTTTAAACACATTATTATACCTTGTATTGTTAAAATATTACTTTTTATCATATTAATATATATATATATATATATATATATATATATAAAATAAAATATATGCAAGTCAATGATCCAAGGAATATTATATTTAGTCTCTTTACGTAAAATTCAGATACTTAAATTTCATACTATATTTTATGCTTTTTTTTAAGATATATTGTAATGATTTAAACTTTTTAATATTATATATATATATATATATATATATATATATATATATATATATATATATATATATATGTGTGTGTGTGTGTGTGAAAGTTGGTTGAGATAAATAACTAGTTTTAAAGAATGAAAGTCAACTTTTTTTTTTCAATTTTTGTCTTTAATATTAGTTTTTGTTGGATATTTGGCTCAATATAAGTCCATTTATTTTCTGTCCTAAAAGTTTAAGGGTCTAACCTAATTTGTTGGGTTTAACGCTGGCTCATACAGTGCCCAAAACTCCTAAACTAGCCCTAACCCTCTCATTCTGTCCACTTTTTAGAAAATAGCCCCCCTCCTCTCTTTTAGAATTGCAGCAGCAGCAGCTCAGTTAGGGTTTGGCCTTCATTCCTCTTCAAGCTAGCTCAACTCCATTTTCTATCACACGTAAGTTGATCCTTGAACCATATCTTCTCCTTTATAGTTTTATTTTGCGTGGTTTCAACAAAGGTTTATCTTGATAACCTCATACTCGATCTGTGCCAGTGTTTCCAGCTCACAAATATGCTCCTAGAGTTGTAGTGCTCATTTGCTTAGGTATCGGTGTCTTTTGCTAGCATTTTTCCAGGTAAGGAAAGCTAGGGTTTCGTTGTTTTGATGTTATTTTGTTTGATTGGATCTGTTTATGTTATGGGTGCTTGATATGTACTGTTGATTGCGTGATAATGTACTATATGTGTTTTTGGTGTGGTTGGAATCTGGTTTGGCACGCATGAGAGCAGTTGAGTTCTGCTGAACTCGCCTAGGCGAGCTGGGTGCTCGTCCAAAACGAAAACTCTCGCTTAAGTGACGAGCTCTTACTTGAGCGAGAACAACAACAACTCACCCCTCTCTCTGTTTCGAGGACTCGCCTAAGCGAAGGCCACTCGCCTAAGCGAGAGTAGTCTCGCCTGAGCGAGATGGGCTAGCTTGAGCGAGACTTCGACGTGCCCACTATTCGCAATCTTGCCCAAGCGAGATTTGGTAGCTTAAGCGAGGGGTTCCTCTCGCCTGAGCGAGAGCTCCTTAGCCTGAACAAGATTGACAATGGTGATTTGATAAGTGTGTGTTTCTAATGATTGGTTGGTTGGTTACTTTATAAAGTTATGTATGATGCCTTGTATGTTTCCTATATGACACCATGAGACTGGAATTGATAAGCTTGGTATGATTATGTATATGAAACATGATTGGATGGTTAGTTATATATTGGCATGAGATTGGTATGCATGATAATTCTATGGTTGGTTGGTGAAGCATGACCATGGTATGAGTTTGATGTAATTCCATGAATCATTTGATAAGATTCATGGTGGTGCCTTGTGTAATGGACGTAATTTCATGACCCTCTTGGTGAGAGCTCATGGTGGTGCCTCATGTAATGGACGTAATTCCATGACTCTCTTGGTGAGAGCTCATGGTGGTGCCTCAGGTAATGGACGTAATTCCACGAACCTCTTAGTAAGGTTTCGTGGTGGTGCCTCAGTATATAATTAAGTAAGGATTCAAGTAAGGATTGCATCCTGAAGCTCTAAAGAGTCAGTTAGTCTCACGTAGAGCATACTGACTTAAGTGGTGAGAGTAGCAGGAGGCCCTAGTCTTTGGCAGGATAATGGCCTTAGATGTTTGAAGGCTAACCTTGTGCGTGGTAGGGTGAAACCCATTGGCAATGACTCTGCAGAGTAGTAGAGACCACCATAAGTGCAAACATCCAGTGAATCTGACTGATTATATGTATCTGGATAATTGAGTCGTAGAGTCTTACTTGTTTGCTATCACATGCTTGGTTGATTCATGTATTCTTGACTTTTAAATTGCATGCTCAATTGTATGATAAAACCTTTTTACTTTAGCTTACCTTTTCTGTTTGCTTGTGTGTTTTGTGTGTAGATTTCTCCTTTTGCGATGATCATCAATTTATTGATGTGAGCAGATGTGGGAACCCCTAATGGTTATCAAGGTGATGGAAACTCCGCAACGGAGCTATTTTGGGTTGGATTCCCTGCTCCGAGTACTCTTTAAGGCACTATGGCCTATGTTCTATCTTGCTCTATGAGCATGTATTTTGGATATTTGTCAAACATTTATTTTTGTTCTTCTGTTTTGTTAATGGCATTGTGGTATGTCTTAGTTTTCTTCGGAGTATTTTGGATAATTGTAAGGAGTGACACTTTTACTCCATGACATTGCTCTTTACATTATATTCTATGTGATATTTTATTTAATTAAACTTATTTATTAAATGGGACATTACACTCGCTTCTATAAAGAGAAAATATCCAAAAGTTGAGAAGTTTACTAGATATCTCACTTAATTTAGTAGAGAGAGATTTGAAAAGTAAGAGAGAAACATAAAAAAATGTCATAATTCACTTAGAACATAAGCACATTAAGAGAGAGGAAAAGAAAAATTGTTCACGTTTTTCACTGAATTGTCATTATAAAATTGATATTGCAGATTCGGTCACCATTGGATCATACTGAAAATTTGACAACAAGTTCGAGACATCCTATTATTCATTCTAAGTGGTTGGATAGTTGATACAAGATCTGGGTTGAAAGATATTCAGTTCACCACAGTTGTGTATTTAGGTTTTCTTTATCTTCCTTCATTATCTATTTGTCTATTTGCAAGCTTTTTTGCTTTGTTGTTTGATTGAGTGTTAGTATTATTTTTATGCAGTTGATTAAGACTCTTTTGTACCAATTTTTTTATCATAATAAAAGTTATTTCTTTGGTATGGACGATTCGTAATGTTTACCATTGTTCAAAGAAGAGTTTCACATTAAAAATCTTGGTATATTTGTTTATCACTTTTGTTGTTTATTATTGTTGATCATTCTCCTCTTAGATTTTTGCAAGTTAGAAAAAAAAAATTATTGCATTCTCTGAACATTTTGGTTGTGTTGTTGTTTTCCGTCAGTTTTCATAGTTTTTCACAGTATCACATTTACCTTTTTAAAATACAATTCATTATACTTTCAGCGTTTTAAATACATTATTTATTAAATATGTATTATATAATATCATACCCAATTTATTTTTGTTTTTAACGTGTATATTAGAACTTTCTTTCTAATATGTATTATTGATAATTAAATGTATAATGCACATGGTATTACATAATCTAAGATGGTCGACATCATAATAGTATATTAGCTCATAAGTTCAAGGGTACAACAATGTGAGACTTGATGATGTGATGTCTCGACAAAGAAACCGTGCAACAACACAATTGTGTGATGGTTTAAGGATGCAACCACATGACAAAGAGATGGATTGGGTTCGTGAGATTGAGCTTAGAAAAATTTGCAATCTACATCTTTTTAAATAAGTATTAGATGAGATTTACGGAGATCACAAACGAACAAGGAATTGTGTGTGAAATCGGGAGATGGAGTGAAGGATTATAGATAAAGCTCTTTGTGGGAGTGGGATTCTAGAGTATACTTTGTGGGAACGCTTTGTGAGAATTAGAGTCAATGAGTTTCGTAGTGATTTTTTTCTAGAGCGAGTGAGGAAGTGTTACAAAAATCAATCCAATTTCAGAAATTTAATTTCCTATAAATGTTATTTCCTTAATACAAAAATTTAATTTCTATTTCCATGATCTCATATATATGAAAAATTATATCATCACCCTTAAAAATGTTAAAATGGGTTTCAAGCCGCCAACCCGGTTCAACACGAGTCGAGTTAGATTAAGTTGAGTAAATTTCATTGTTTTCAAAAGTGTGTTAAACTGAACCTGACTCACTTAATCCACAGGTTAAACGGGTTCGAGCGCGGGTTGACCCACAACTCACCAACAACAACATTATTATTTTTTTTTACAATTTTTAATTTCTTTTTATAATTATTTACTACTCCTAATTATATAGATTCACAATTTGATATTTTTAAATACTAGAATGTTTCTTAATAATATTTGAATAGTTTGAATGTTTGATTTATTTGTTTATCAAGTTATATAAGTTACTACTTTAGTCTTTCACTACTATCTTTATAATAATATTTTGAGAGTTAGGTGAACACTTTGATTTCATTATTATAAAAAATAAATTGAGTTAATTCACTTTCATTGTAATGCAATAAATATATAAAATAAATTGAAAAAAAAAAGTGAGTCAACCCACTAACCCACCAACCCATGGTGAGTCAAGTCGGATTGCAAAATTTCTGGCTCACCAAAAAAGTGAGCTGGGTTGAGCTTACCCTTTTTTAGCTCAACATGTGTGAACCAGGCTCACTTTGACACCCCTTGTAACATCCAGATAGGATATTACTTTAAAATAAATAATAAACAACAATTTATATAACTAAAACCTCATTTATTAATGAAACTATTTCCCCAAAATCCACGGGAAATTTCAAAACTTCAAAACATTAATAATCCAAATATTCTAAAACCGTAAAAATTGCAATCAAATTACATATAAATTAAACCAAAAACAGTTATAAAATCCCCTCGTGCACTAAGCCCATTCTTCGCCGCTAAGCGTCTCCTGGCTCACATGTAACATCATCTGCTCCCAGATAATAAATTACCCGATCATCGCCATACACAAATAGATAGGGTGAGCTATGCAAATAAACATAAATAAATATGAAAATAATTCCCAGCCCAAACATAAGTATTCATTTGTTTATTTTCAAAATACCTTCTTTCCCACACTCATAAACAATATGAGTTCATGCATGTATACTAACTATGAGATTTCATGTGCTTCCACGACCCTCCTCGCTCGTGGTCCAACCTACAAGCCTATCCCGCTTGTAGTCCTGCTTCACAGACTCTCACGCCCGTTTATCCGAACTCCTCGCTCGGACCCGGACATGCATACCCGCCTTTTCTACTATGAACTCCCTCACTCATAGCATTCCTAAGTTGAGCATGAAATGAACTCCCTCGCTCATTCATCCCAACAAGGATACCTTCGGTGAACTAAACTGTTCACATTCCGCATAGGTCCACCCATCACGATCTCCTCGCTTGTGACTCCAACCAAGCACATCCCAAATCCTAAGGACTTAGTCCATCAAGTTCAAACACCACAAACACATGCATATAACTTCCTATATTTAGGAAAAAGTAAACAAACCAGCTCATAAAGCACATACAAACATAGAAATTCGCAGCAACTCGCTTATGCCAGGGACCCTCGCCCAAGCTAAACCATCAGCCTCGCTTAAGCTAGTCCACCTCGCCTGAGCGAGCATGAAACAGTGACTGCACCACCTTGTCTCGCTTAGGCGAGCCCATCTCGCCTGAGCGAGACCCCATTCGCTCAAACACCCAAATCTCCTCGCCTGGATGAGGATTCGCGCTTAACCACACACAACACTCTTCGCGTCCTCGCTTAGGTGAGCCACTCTTGCCTGAGCGAGACTTCGTTTCGCTCAACCCAAACCTTGGTCACCTGAGCGAAATGCTCGAGCCTAAACTCTGAATGAACTCCTACAACTCTCGCCTAGGCGAGAGGGAGTCGCTTGGGCGAAACTTGTAGAGTTTCGCCATTGCTCATGCACCAAAGACACCAAAACAATGCCAAATTTACAATGTAATCATTTTCATTCAATCTGTTTCATCAACCAAACTATAAAAACACATTGTAAACATGTTTGGATCCTCAAATCGCATGATTTGGCCATGAATCAAAATAACAGTACCAAAACCCTCATTCCATTCTTATTTCATACCAGAAAGGCTTTGCACTCCACATTCCATTCACAAATTCTCAATTGTAGTGCATATTATACCAAAAAAATCACACCACAAAGAATCCAATTTGAGGAACAAAACGCAGAACACAAGCAATATTGGAATACACATAATTTCAGCACCCCTAACCTGAATCCTTGATTAAAAATGGGAAGAAAATGGAGGTTCCTTGGTTCACCAATGCTTTGCTTCACCCTCTCTCCTAATTCAGCCCTTGCACACCCAGAGACTCACCTCTCACTCTCAAATTCGTGCTCCTTTCAAGGGTCCACTGGGTCATTATATAATGGTTTCCAAAAGGACCAAAGCTCAACCATTATGCCAATTCATATTTAGTGATAACCATTATAATCTTATGACTATAATATCACTCACCAGTCACAATTATATTACCAAAACAAAATAATAGGAATAATTCAACTCAACACAACAAGGCATACATAGGACTTGAACCCAAGTCCTCTCACACAATCAAGTACTTTCACCCACTTGAGTTAGTACTTTTCCACGTCATACAATTAACATTTAATGCTTTCAAAGTTTCCCACCACCCGCATTTATTACTTAATTAATTAATTTTCACGGGTCTTACACCACTTCACCCACATCTATTTTGGCATTTCCAATAAATACATATTTTTGTTGGATGGTCTTAGTTCACTCATTAATATTTGAGTTTTCCACCCCGTGAAAATTTATTAATCCATGATAAAAATGTTCATGAAAAATATTCTACAAGAAATAAATTTTTACCTATAAAAAATCGTATGAAATAGTGATAATGTTGTTTTCTACCTTTTATTGGTGTTAAGTTTCATGATTAAAATCAACTATTGCATAGCTTTTATCTTGTTTAATCTTCAAGTTTATGTTGTTTTTGCATTGTTTTGTATTTTAGTTATTTTATGCTTTTTTACTTTTAATCTTTATTATGAGTGTGTGAAATAAGTCAATAAGAAGCAATTATGGTGGAGAAAAACAAGCTAGAACTCAAGGAAGCATGATTGGTAAGAAATATTGATTTTTAAATAAATACCAATGTTGGGGGGCACCAAAATCGCGCCCAATACTACAAACATGGACAAAAGACTCTCCTATAGGTATATACTACCTTGAACCACCCCCGGAAGGCCAAAAAAACACCATTGGGAATATGAATGACAACGGGTCGAGTCGAGTACATATAGTGCCTACCCGCTACCTGACCCGCATAAAAAAATTGTACCAATTACCCGCCTCGTTACCCGCTGGATACCTGCATTAAAAAAACTCGTTGATTGTTTTCAACCTGCGGGTCCGTTGGATACCCGCAAATATTTTTGAAATAAATTTTTATTAGATTCAAATTACATTACAAATAAGAAAAATAAACAAAGGTGCAAAAAAAACTTAAACAACCCAACATATAATGAAAACTGGTACAAATATTAAAATGAGGGGTGCGACAAGTAAAAACTTGCCCAGACCCAACTCTCTCCCCTTTTCCTTTACAAAGTCAATTAGGGTTTCCTTTCCACCTTCATGTCTACGAGTCACCACGAATTTAACAGTAGGTTCTGCCGTCACATGCCCCACGACGGTGAGACATGTTGTCGAAAATTTTTGTCACCACCGTAGGAGTTGTTGGGAGAACCAAACAACACAACCTATCATTGTAATGAGCCTTTGCCCGCGCCACTCCCGAGCACCACCAACGATGTCCCGGGCCTTCGTCTCAATCAATCTTCTTCATCATTTCTCACGACTCACGAGTGAAACAAAAGCCTTGCCACTCCTCTACGTCAGGTTTTAAACCTCAAGGCAAAACTTCGACTTCGAACTCCAACATCAGAATGCCAACACCTTAACTTCGAACTCAAACTTGCTGAGAGTTAGAACGCCAATGCCAATGTTTTGATTTGCCTCAATCAGAGAGGAGAAATACTTCTCTGGATTTGACAGCAACAAAGAGTGAGAAGAAAAAAAACTTTAGCAGACAAGGCATGAGTAACTTAATAACGTAAAACCTAAGGATAAAAATGTAATTTCATTTTCTTAACGGGTTGCGGATACCCGCGGGTACGAGTAGTATGATATTTGATCCTGACTCATTAATGAACGGGTATTAAATTACCTGCTACCCGTTACCCGTGGGTACTTATTACCCGCGGATACCCACAAGCACAGGTATTTTCACCATCCTTAATTGGGAGCCAGACTAACTCGCTGGACAAAAATGACAACACAAAACTACAATATTTGAGTTGTTGGGCAAAAATATGACTCCTCTAACGAGTTATAAGTCAGGGAGCGTTGATTTTAGGCTTCCTTGGGCGAAAATGTCGACCTTGATATGCGAATATGGTTATTTAATCAGGTTTCTGCGAGAGTTTTGGGGCATTCCTCATTTTGCACAAATAGAAACACCTTGGGTGCTTTAGAGAGGCTCTTGAAGGATGCTAGGGTGTTGGGAAGCTCTTCCTTTTTCCTTATTGTGTTTCCTGCTTCATCAATTGAGGTTTTATCCCTTTTGGGTTGGAGAGTATGCTAGGCTACGAAATTGGAGGCAAAGATACGAATGAAAGCGCAATTGGAGAATGGAGCAATTGTAAAAAACCTTGGGAGAAGGATTGCTTCTACTTTATGGTTCAAATTTCTTCTCTATTCTTCAATTTTGTAAAACCATGGGTTCTCTACCTTGGAAAACAATTTATATTTATTGAGATTAGATGTAAAACACTGAATTATTATGTAAAGCTATGTTGTTAAAATATATATGTTTTTACAATTCAAGTTAGTGTTTGATTTGCATGCTTCATGCTTGAGGTGGATTGTTCTCATGCTTGATTTATGATTCTTGAGGTGTTGGGAAATATCTTTAGAATCTAAACTTCAAATTGAATACCTAATGGATGCTTGTATCTGGAAATAAAAGTTGGTTCATTAGTAATCTTAGACTTTTGAAACTAATGCATATTTTCACTCATTGAGGATTCAAGGGATTGAAATTTGATGACTGATCATAGGCTCAAAGGCTCTAGGAATATGATTTGAGTATTCTTGTTAGATGTTTTTTACTTGAATATGAAATTGAGATGTTTGTGAATGCATGAGAATAAAGTGAATGAAATCCAGTCTTGGCAATTATAAATACTCTATGCTAATTTCTTGTTGCACACCAACTGTTTAATAAAAATACAAAAAGAGTTTCCATTGTATTTTTGTGAACTTTGTGGTCTAATTGGGTTATTGATTGTGAGAGTTGTCATGTATTGCATAAGTCCCTTGGAAGAGAACAATAAAATACTTACTACTTGCTACGCTATGACCGGTGCACTTGTCGCGTTGGTTTCGCGACTAACAAATAATCCATGTGTAATTAATTTTTTTTAGTGTTATAAAATTATGTGATAGTTTTGTAGATACTTTTAATATCCAATGTCATGTTGTTTTAGATTCATCTTATTTTTGTGCATCTAATGACTCATGGTATATCATGAGGTGAACCAATAATCATTGTATGATTTATTTTGTCTTTTGTTAGAGTTATAACGCCATTAGTACTTATACTGAACATGTCATATCTTGTAACATTTTATAAGTGATGTTCATGTTTGTTGTGGAATAGTGGAATAAAATTTGAAATATACTGCATTTGTACGTTCACTGTGAATAATACAAGACACTCGCTCATATCTATTATTACTTTATGCACTTTTCATCTTTATATATATATATATGATTTGCAATTAATATTGCATTGTTTCTTTCATTAATCTTATGCTTAATTTGACCTTGGTACATAACATTAAACATATATACAAGTCATCCAATATGGGTACACTAGTTAGGAGTAGACCATTTGAATCTTAACAAATATAACTATTTAAAAAATTAAAATTGTTGGGTCATTGTATAGATAGTGAATCAATACTTTTTTTTTTCTACTTCACACTTTTTAATTTTTATTAAAAATCATGTTGACAAATTAAAGAAACATTAGGATGTTTTTAATTATTTATAAACAATATTACAAAATGTGATACTGAAAACATTACATTAGAACTTAAATTTCAAGGATAACATATAAATAAACATGATTTTAGGTATTAGACAAAGTATTGTCTAAAGACTCAAATGAGAGAATGCATAATCTAATTATTGAGTTCAACAATACATGATTTATACCTAGACAATATGATAAGTTAGGAATAAACAAAACAATATCTACACTTAAAGTCAATCGTATTTATGATTTTGGATGTTTTTAATATTACTTTCAAAGTGTCTTATGTTGTCTTTAGGTTCGGTCGAAGAGTCTATTTGTAAAAATTAAGACATGATGTTAGATTTAGAACCATCTAAAGATTCATTGTTAATAGAAAAAGGAAAACATATATTTTGTGCTACATGTCAATGTACTATGCAAAGTTAAAGATAACCTACAATACCTTTTGAAAACACCTTCAATGTCTTCCATTGACAATCTTTCAAAAGCTCCATACATAATCACTCACAAATACGAGACAATAATGACAAATTTGAAAATCCTTCTCATATATAAACCATTGTTAAAAATTTATGTTATTCCTTTCTTGAGTGATTTATTATAAACCTAAGTATATTTTGTCAACAAAGACCATCTTGCTAATGCAATGAATCCATAGTTTCTCCATGGAGACATGTTTGAGAGGTTACAAGGATCTCTCTATATTATTAACAATCTAAAGCCCCATCAGCTATGATGCACCGATACTTCAACTTGAGTCACATATCTGTGTCTGACACATATAGTGTCCGATACTATAGGATACTTTAACGTTAATTATTAATGAAATATTTAATTTATAAAGTCGTAGTAAACTACAATAAAATCTTTGAATAATGACCAATTTTAGTTAAAAAAAATAATTATTCAGCATATACTGACCAATTTGACAACTAAAATAGTTCCAAAAAATTATAATTGGTTTCTAAATTGACAATTGAAATAGTTTCAATTATGAATTGATTTTTAAATTGGTCATTAACATTAGCTACCAGGTATTGGTCACCAAAATAATTGGTCTCTAATTAGAAAATTTGGATTCACACATTAACAACCATATAATTATTATTTATTATGTTTGTAAGAATTATTGTAACATTTTCAATATTCATATATTACGTATCTATCACGTATCGTATCCTATTATTTTAAAAATAAATATATTGACGTATCAGATATGTGTCGTATCCGATACACGTATTGTATCTATGTATCATAGTCCATGAGCAATGAAGTATTTATCTATGTTAACAAAGTTTCAATTTAAAAGACATTTGCAACTTTATGTGGAAAAAAACTTTAACATCACTCCACCTTCATATATGCGTGCACATATTGAATCCTATACATAAGAACGTAGTTCTCTCTTGAACATAAAACAATCTATTAAGTTAAGGAAGAATTTAAACCAATCAACTCATTCTAATACAAAATTAAAGGTCTTAAACATAATTAAAATGAAGCAAAAAATTAAATAAAAAATACATAACATTTTTTATATACATAAATATGTTTAGTTTTTCAACCATTATTATGGTTTTAAATCACAACACAAGACTCACTCCCAACTATAATATTAATAATAATAATAATAATAATAATAATAATAATAAAAAAGAGAAACTACAACTTTTTATCCTACTTAACTATATACATATATTTTGTAATGTTAGCAATAAAAGTGTTTAATCATATTTATATCATAGTGATAAAACAAACCTAATATATGAAATAGTAATATCTATTACATATTGCATGAAATATATATTGATATAGATTATATGTTATTATAACTAAATAAATAAAATCACATGAAAAATAAATAATAGTCTATAATTATATATAAAAGAGATTATTTTTGTAATTACTTAGTAATTGTTTTTTTTCTACTCTTATTAATATAAATCATTTCATTTTTTATAATTATTTTTTAAGAAAATATTTTTTATGAATTTAATAACATTTTTATTTAGCAATAATTAGAATAATTAATTTTTTATTTTTTTTATAATCATAGCAGAAGTGTTTTCACTAATAATAATATTATTACTGGATATATATATATCTAATTTTAGAATTAAGTTTAAACATTAAATTTTAGTTTATTAAAATAAGATGATGTAAATACAAATTGCAAAACACAAAATTCCCAATGTTGAGTGTGTAGTAACAAGAGAATGCAAAATCTGCAAAAACACAAAATGCCGAATGTTGAGTGTGTAGTAATAAGAGGAAATTTAATTTTGAATTTATTAGACATTGAATATTCAGCTAATAGTGGATAGTGGATTTCCCTGTGACTCAGGTCAGATCCCGTGTGAAAACCTCAACATACTGCTCTGATCATCGCCGGTGATATCCTTCTTCCGCATTCCTCCGAATTCTCTCTCACAACCCCAATTTTCCGTTTCAATTCTCTTTCCCCTCCTTGGAAAAACCCCATTGCTCTTTCTCTCACCCGAATCGCTCTCACAGGCAAAAAACCAAACACCTTGGACCCAAAAAACAGCAATGTTTTCTGGGAGGTTCTCACTTTTCGGAGGCGGAGATTCTCGCGCGGTGGACAACGCCAGTTCGACATCGAAGGGCGAGGAACTCGCGCCCGTTGTCTCCCCCACACTGAAGCTCGAAACCGATAGGCAGGTTTACAGGCCCGGTGATCCTGTCGTTGTGACCATCCAGATCTCCAATCCCGCAAATGGGTGCTCGTTTCTGATGGAAAGACTCAGTTTTGAGATCAGGGGCATCGAGAAATTGGACACTCAGTGGTTCGCCACGCAGAAGCCTATGTCTGGCACAAGACATAGGAGAGGTATGTTGTTACAGCAACAACACTCAAATTGGAGTTTTAGTTCTTTTAGTTGCTGTTTTGTTTAATTTGTTAACTACCAGATGAAAATTTATAGTTTCTACTGTATCATTGTTATTATGATGGTAAAATAAGTTTTGTTCTACCAAAATATCTTGAAATTCAGGTTACTCTCTCTACTCCCTGTAAAAATTTTATACTTGTTTTAATCCTTACTTGAAGTGACGTGGTTTTCTTTTAAGATAAATGCTAGCAACACATAACACACCCTTTTGATCATAATCTGTATTATTGACTGAAATTTATTAACAAATACAATTTTTTTTTGTGGGTCTGCACACTAGTTATTTAACTACTATCAGTCACTCTGGGTTTTATAGTTTTCAATAAACTTTAACTGATAGTGGAGTATATTACTACCACTTCTAGAAGAGACCAAAATGTGTAGATATTAAAACGTCAATTAAATTTTTATGGGAATTAAAATCGAATTTTGAGATATTTGAGCGGACCAATAACATCTTTTACCCTTTTATTAATATTAGTAGCAGTAGTAATAATATCAAGGTTATCAATGGTGGATGGAGGAATATGGTGGAAATTCTGCAATATAAACGCCATTTGGCCTATGGCTCCCTTCACAAGATGCCCTTGGTGGAGTTATTGGAAAGTGCCATGTTATAATGCTATGGCGCTACACGAGTTATATAATAGCATTGGTATTTTTTTATTGTTATTGTTATTATTATTATTATTATTTCAGGTGAACATGTTTTTCTGGAGTTCTCAACACCGGTCCTAGTTGCAAACCACATTGTTAATGCTGGCGCGACCAAATCCTGTATGCTAATATGGACTCTTAGTTCTTATATGTTTTCTTTATACTCTGGTTATGCATGTGGAATTTTGATACTCAAATTCTTATTATTTTTATTTTAGTGAGTGTGCTTAAATGGATATTCTCCATTGGGCATTTTAGACATTGTAAAACTGTTCCATATTGATTTTCTTGGGGCATCTAATAATACAACACTGGAAATATTCTGCTTCACCTTTTGTTAGAGATAGCCTCTAGTCTGTTGGTTTATCCTTTAATTTTTATTATCATAATTAGACCAAAATTTGTGATCACTTATTGTTGACGTGTTCAAAACTACTCTCCTTTGCCGTTTTCAACTGAGAAGTTGATTTTATTGGGTTAAAGTATAGAACAATATCTGATGCTATTTTCCCACAAAACTTTCATGCCTTAAATATGTGTTGATTGGTACTTGTTCAGATTCCATAGGTTTTCTTTGAGCTATATTTGTTTGCTGGAGTTGTGACTTTTGATTTTGAGGGTTGATGCAGTTATAAGTTTGTTTATATTTGCTTTGATTCACAATAATGGACTAGAATTTTTAAAGTTTGAATTTTACCAAAATAAAGTACGTTGTAGATTTGTTGAAGGTAGGACCTGGGATGTGTGAACTGAAATATGTGAGTATGGGTTTGTGACCTGATAAAATAAAAAAGACAATTGGCGGGACTCTTTGGTCTTGGGCTATTTTGGAACAAATTTCATTAATGAAATTATCTCAATCTTATTTGGGTGAGGTCTTGCTCATATTGTTAGCATCTTCTAATAAATGATGTGAAAAGAGCAAGAGGGAACAAAGGAGAATCCATATCCTTTAATAAAACCATCAAAGAAAGAGTTAGTAAAGATGTTAGCCATTCATGCATCGCAGAAAGTGATATCAAGATGAGTTAAAATTGGACGAATGAGCAATTTGATCCAGTACTATTAATTATAGAGTTAAATAATAAATCGTCAATTTTGGTGTGGGTTTTAAAATGTTCATTCTAGTTTATTCTCTAAAAGAAAACAAAATAACATATATATATATATATATATATTTTTTTTTTTTTCTGGTATGTAGTATACATTCTTTTGGATTACTAATTTGAACGTTGCATGCTTTAGTACTGATTTCTTATGTATTTTGATTTAAGGCTGATTATGTGGAGTGTTAATTGCAGACGTGGTGCGGACGCAGCTGCCTAGCATTATTCCACCATCTTACAAGGGTTCAAACATTCGCTATTTGTACTATGTTAAAAGTTCCATAACTGGAGGGTGGATAATATTTGAAAATGGGCAATCTCATGCGGAGTCCAATAATGATGTCACTGATTTGGTTGGTTTTGCAATGACTTGCTCTGCTTTATACTGAAAAGTGTTTACTTCATGTTATTTCATGCTCTGTTTTTGGAGATGTTAAACCAAATGATCTCTTACCTAGCAAATAAAACTTCTGGGAGAGTTGGTTGATGACACAGTTTTAGAGACCACGTGACCAACAGCCTGTTTGTTTAAACCCTCTTTTTTTTTTTTTCTCTTTGAAGTGCTTACAAATATGTTTAAGGACTTGTAATAAGTATGTAAGCTTTTGAAATAAAGGTGTCAACAATAGCTGTTTTAGTACTTTTCTCAAAAGCTAAAAGAAGTAGCTTCTTAAAAGTATGTCCTAAAATTTTCCCCTTTTATTTTTTAAATTAGTTAGGTGATCCAGAGTTTACTTGATGTTGTCCTGTTCTACCAAAATGTTGAATTATAGCACGAGGTTGGTAGACCTCTGCGTTATCTGTGCCTCAAGTCCAAAGGGCTGTTGCATGAGCTGTGAAGGAGACCCGTTAGAGATAAAATATAAAAGACTATTCCTGTGCCTTCACCTAACTCCATAATCTTGTAGGATTCTTGTGTTTTTATTTATGGCAAGCTATAATGGTAATATGTTTGGAGTTAAACATGAGGAGAGTCCAACTCAAAAGTCTACTTTATTTGGTGGGAGAACCTCAAGGTTCAAATAGTTCATTGTACTCAATGTGAGACCCCTACTACTGTCAACCCCTCTTTAAGGACTGACATCTATAACAGCTTTACGCCATCGACACTAAACTGATCGTAGCCCTTTTCTCTTTGATGGCTTCACTCACCTATCAATATTCAATGTGTACCTTAACCCAACTTATGGGTAGCCTTTTTGTGACCCAGCTTTCGGTGAAAGTAGCAATTGTAAGGACTTTAGGGCAAGAGGAGAAACCAACCCAAAAAGATTAGTCCATTAGGTGAGAGAGCCTCTAGGTTTAAGTACATCATCATGTAATTCATCTTCTTAATGTGGGACTCCTACATAATATATCTTTGTTTTTGTTTGTCATGCTGTAAAATTGTGCTATGCCTATTGTTTTATTTTTATTTTTTAATTTAAACACCCTTTTGTATCATATTGGGGGCTAAAAATTGAAGAAAGGGTAGCTAAACTTCGAGGTTGACATGCATGGTTTCCTATCTTTTTAAGGAATTCCAAGGCAGTATATATCATCTCAAGGCACATGCTGAATGCAACAATTGTCCAGAGAATGTGAACATGCTCATTTTTTGCTTCTTCTTTATTGGGAGTAAGAAGGCTGGTAGGAGGTAAAGAGTAGGAAAGATTGTTTTAGGTGGTGAAGCAGTGGTTTAAGAGCACTTTCATAGAGTTGTGGGATCCTACTTTTGTACTATTGTAATTGCTAGGGATATTCCTTGTGTTTCATATTTTTTCCTTTTTGTTTGTGTAGTTATTTTCCAGCATGAGTGCTAACTAACATACACTGTTTTTTCCTTTACTACACCATCTTCCTTTTCAATATGATTGTGTTTAGGTATCACTTTTGATTAGTAATGATGACCATGTCTTTAATTTTAGATAATTCTTTAGTTTTAAGCTCTCATACATCCCACTTCTATCCTGCTTTAATGTTTGTGGATACTTCTATTTCTGGGAGATTTTTATTCCAATCTTTTAAAATGTATTGGTTTGCATTATTTAGATTTTCAAGTGTGTCAACTTTGATTTGTACAGGAAGGTCGTATTCCGTTACAAATATGGATAAACCAAAAGAGTGGTGGCTTTCCAATTGATGATGGTTAGTTTGGTTGTTAACTTGCTGTCTCTTCTGGGCCTGTTGTGACCCTGTTTTAATAGTTTGACTTATTCTATAGAGGCCTACATAGATTTTCTGTTTGTATACAGTTTTAATTTATTTATAAAGGAGTATGTGAAGATGTTCTTTTCGTACAAAGTAAAATTGCTATCTGTTTGAAAAATTACCTTTTCTTTTAAATTTTGAATGCTGATGTTGAACAAATATGTTTATGCTGTAGAGATATATATTTGGCAGATTTAATTTTCCTGATGTTAAATATAGTTTTCTGCCTTTTAGCCTTAGGTTCTGTAATTGTTGCCAAGTATTTTGTCATGTTTACATGATGACCTAAGAAGCTAGCTATCATGTGTGAGACCTTTGAAATTATAAACATGTTTTGTATCAAGTTGTCGTACTCTTTAGTCTGAGTCCATGGCAGCATGACATTATTACCATTTTTCAAATTCAACCCTTCAATTTGCAGCATAAAATGGATGAGAAGTCTGGTAAGCAAACCTTGGTTGAACCAGATATCATTGGTTGATTTTACTTGTTTATGAAAGTTTATTGCATATATCACTGTTTTGTTTCTTGTTTTTTTTTTTTCTTGTT
>Ga0214544_1007823_pt1 | contig 18392 bp, 13 predicted proteins | sample CNSS3metaG_FD_160074 | JGI IMG/M metagenome (GOLD analysis project Ga0214544, IMG submission 160074) | Root nodule microbial communities from cowpea collected in UCLA plant growth center, Los Angeles, California, USA - CNSS3 | ecosystem: Host-associated > Plants > Roots > Nodule | place: USA... | reverse complement strand
TTTAATTTGTTTAGGTTTATTTTATTTGTGTTTTAGTTAGTCTACTAACTATCAAATAAAAAGTATCATTTAATAAAATACTAAATTTGTAAAATCAAACGGAGAAGCAGAGGACGTTTTGACAATCAGAAGAAACTGGCGAAAAAATTGCCATTGAATGAAAGGAGGATGTCATTTTGTTTATCTACTGTAAACAAATATTTAAAAAAAAAACTAGATAATATATATTTAAAATTTTTTTACATAAAGCTGAACGTAAAAAAAAAAAATCAAAAAGTGAAGTCGTATCCAAGGATGACTTCACTTTAAAGTAAATGGAAAACAGTTTCCTAGAGCACAGTTTTACTTTTTCAAAAAAAGAAAAAAAGAAATCGGCACGGTGAAGAATGACTTCACTTGTAATAATATCGTCTCCAGTACGACGACTTGACTCTAATTTGCAAAAAAATATTCAACGGAACCATTTTTACAAATTTAAATTTAAAAGAACCCGTAAATAAAAAAAGCCGTAGTAGATAGAATAAATATTAGAGTATTTTAACATAGTAAGAGGACAATACTTTTTTTATTTTTTATTTTCTCAGTGATTAGCAAAGTAAAGAAGACGAGAAACACAACTTTTGAGGTTACAACGCTTTTCACTGCGGTTTTGAATATTTGAAACACTTACAAAAAAATAATAGAAACAAAATTAATTCACAAAGATAAGCCACAACAAAACTAATAAAAAAATAACGGAATAGAAATTCAAACTAGAAAACGTGAACGAGAGAACCTGAGATCCTTCACTATTAGTGTTCCCCACTAAGAATTCAGGGTAGACGGTTTGGTTTTAAGACGCGGTTCAGAGGGTTTGCGTTTTTTATGAGAACCTTGAACGCTCAGCAGTGAAGTTGGATTGACAGGGTTCAGTATTGTCAAAGGGTTGGATGAGTGTTCAATGTTTTAGAAACCCTAATGAGGGTTCTAAAAATATGAATGAGAATGAGGGTTCTCGAAATAGGAATGGAGTTTCTAAGAATGAGGGTTTCGAAAATCAAAACGAAAAATTATTTTTTGATTAACTGTTATTTTTTAAGTGGTTTTTTATTTGTTTATTTTTTTATTTTTAATATTTTAAAACCATTTAAAAGATAACACATCATATTATAAGAGAAAGTTATCAAGATTTAGTAGTCAAAATATAATTATTCAATGAAAACAAGGGTTTAACGCGAGATGGAATAAGTATTAAGGCGAAAAAGTATTAAGGCGAAAAAAATATCTTCTAATCAAATAATAAATTTGAAATAAATAAGAATGATTTATTTTATTTTTTTCAAAATTTGTGGAAGGAGAATTAGAAATAGCAAATGCTTGTTTTAATTAAAAAAAATAGTATTAAGATGGAGGGAATGAGATCCGTAAGAGTGAAAAGTATTATAGATGACATTTTTAAATTTCATATTTTCAATGAAAAAATGTGTTAGTTATAAAACTGTTATATTACACAACAAATATTTATTTAGAATATCAACGCATTAAAATTGTCATATTTAATTTAATTTTTTTTAGTGTGATATTATATAAATTCTTTACGATATAATATTTTGAACTTTTATAATGAATTTCAATATTCACTATTGCATAAGTTTTGCTACATATAGATTTACTCAAATAATTACATACAAATTTATGTAATTACCTAAAGATAAATTCATATAAATATTCATATGTAATTATTTACAAATAATTACCAACAGATAAATTCATATATAATCACGTACAAATAATTACATGCTCGCGAACCGCAATTTTTCTTAATTGGCATGCTGACACATGATACTTTGCACCCATAATAGTAAGCTTGTTTGAAGAATACATAACTATTCAACTGAAAACACAATTTTTTGGTCAATCAATGTTATTGTTCATACATGGTCAATCTTGTAACAATTGAGGCATTGTCCCTTTTTTATGGTAAATGTTAGTACGATTTACATCATTTAATTTGTTAGTTAAATTTGGTTCTTCTTATGAAAGGACATAATATAAAAACACAAATATTTGCTTTATAAATAATATATCTGAAACCATACACAAGAATAAACAACCCTCATTTCATCTATGAATTATAATATATAGAATTTTGACATTATTAATGTTATTATCGTCTCAAATTCCCCTTTTCCCCTTGTTTCTTCCAAACCTAAATTCGTACAAAATCACGAGAAAAATTACTCTAAATAAAAATAAAAATAAGTTGTTTTTCATTTAACGTGAATTTTTTATTTTTTATTTTTTAATTAATTTTGGAAATCAAATAGACACTAGTTCTATATTAAAAAATCAATTCTAATCAATTTTACATCATTTGATGCAGAATAACACGTACTAAAATAATCAATTTACTTAATTTTCTTAAAATATATTTTTAACACAATTTTAAATTCACACATACATTTTTTACATTTTAAAATAAGTATACTCAACTATGATATAATGTTTCTATATATTTGAAACTTTTATCATGTTATAAATTAACTTACATGACTTTTTAAACCCAAGAAATACATGCCCTTAAATATCAAATCTTTATTGTATGTTGTAAGATATCATAATGAACCTTTAATTTTAATTAAAACTAACACTAAAAAAACCCTCTAATAAGAAACTAAAACAACACTATATTTGTCCATGTTGCAACATCTTTCTTTTATGGCAATTAACTAAAATCTTGACAGGAAAGATCTTTAGTGTAACTTCCACGCCTCCACTTTGAAATATATTGTCTGGTTCTAATCGTCGAAATTAAAAATATGATTTTTAGTGTAATAAAAAAGTAATCTTACTTTTTTAATAGTTTTGAGTTTATGGTTGAGATAATTAAGTATGTGTATTTAAATTTTAACCATTTTCACTGTGCCTATCTTAAAAGATAAATAACATTAAAACGAAAAGAATATTATTATTATATAATTATATTAAAAGAAAAATATTATTATATTATATAATTATGTATACGTGATAACTATTAATTAGTAGGCGGGTTGAGTAGAGCGAATATGTACGTAAACTGATTAGAAATATATCCAGTTTTTTCGAATTGGATTTATTCATATTTTATGTTAAACTAATCTATTTCGATCCATTATTTACATTATTTACCTGGATAGATTGAGTTAGGTAAATTGAATTTATATTTGATTTATTTTACAAAAAAAAATGTAAATTTTAAATATTAATTTAATTAAAAAATTAGATAATTTTTATAAAAGAATAATTAAAGATTTCTACTAACAAAACGAAGTCAAGTTATAATGTGTCTACTAATATAAGAAATGAAAAGAAGAGACGCAACATAAATTATTCATTACAAAAATATAAAAATGAGTTAATCACTCATGTGAGTAAACACATCCTCAATCCATATTAGATTTGATCCGATCATAAATTAAATTAAATTTATTATAGTTAGATTTGATTGAGTAATCAAATAACTCATCCAATAAACAAAGTTAATCATAAAAGATAAAAATATCCAACTAACCATTACCAAAATTAAAATAAAACTAATAAAATTAAATTCGTTTAACTTACTTGTATTCTTATTATACCACCATAAAAATACAATTAAATGTAATAGCATTTGTTGCTTCTAAATGTCCCCAACAATAATTGCTAGAGCCCTTTATAAGGACAAACTGTTCTTGCTCCAATCACTCACCTTCACCCAACAAACTCCATTTGCTTAGTTTCTCTTCTGTTCATAATTCTCATGGCCTCATCATTATTATTAACTTCTTCTTCTCCTTCTCTAAACTTTACGGTGCGAAGGTGCGAACCCCAGCTGGTCCCTCCAGCTATCCCCACTCCTCATGAAATTAAGCTACTTTCCGACATTGATGATCAAGAAGGCCTTCGTTTTCACGTTCCATTCATACAAATTTATCCAAAGCAAACATCAATGGCAGCAAAAGACCCAGTTCAAGTGATTCGACAAGCACTGTCACAAACACTTGTCTTCTATTACCCATTTGCGGGTAGGCTTAGGGAGGGTCCTCGCCGTAAATTGATGGTGGATTGCACCGGAGAAGGTGTCATGTTCATCGAGGCTGATGCTGACGTCACACTCGATCAGTTCGGTGATTCTCTCCACCCTCCATTCCCATGCTTCCATGAACTTCTATACCATGTTCCTGGTTCACAACAAATTACCGACACTCCCATTCTACTCGTACAGGTATTGGAATTTTGAACTGAGTTCTTCATAACTATTTATCTCTGTCTATAGTTTGTTGATGTTGGATTTGAACCGATGACATCACAGGTGACACGCCTTAGGTGCGGTGGTTTCATCTTGGCCTTCACCTTCAACCACACCATGTGCGATGGAGCTGGTCTTTCACAATTCATGAGCACATGGGCTGAAATGGCTCGTGGTGCAACCAAACTTTCCATTCCACCGGTTTGGCGTAGGGAGCTTCTAATGGCAAGAGACCCACCTCGCATCACATGCAACCATCGCGAATTCGAGCATGTCCCAGACACAGTCAAAGGAACCCTCGCATCAGACGAAGATGACATGGTTCTTCGATCGTTCTTCTTTGGACCTTCCCAAATAGCTGCTATTCGTGGCTTGATTCCCCCCAACATTCAGCACTGCACCACGTTTGATCTCATCACCGCATGCATCTGGCGTTGTCGTACAAAAGCATTGCAGATAGAGGCAGAAGAGGAAGTTCGCGTTATGGTGGTAGTGAATGCACGTGCAAAGTTCAATCCTCCTTTACCAGTTGGCTACTACGGCAATGCTATTGCATACCCTGCAGCAGTTAGCACTGCAGGGAAGCTTTGTGAGAATCCGTTTGGGTATGCAGTGAATTTGATAAATAAAGTGAAGGGTGAGGTGACAGAAGAGTACATGCATTCTGTGGCGGATCTCATGGTGAATAAGGGACGCTGCTTATTCACAACCTTGAGATCTTTCATTGTGTCCGATTTGAGACGTTTTAGTTTCAGAGAAATTGATTTTGGATGGGGTAAGGCAGTGTATGGTGGAGATGCGAAAGGGGGTGGAGCATTTCCTGCAATAATATATCTGATGTTGCATGAGAATGCAAATGGAGAAGAAGGTGCAGTGATACCAATTTGGTTGCCTGCCAAAGCCATGGAAAGGTTTGAACACGAATTATATGACATGCTTCCAAACTAAAACCAACCTGTTTTTACATGTTTATATGGTTTGTGTGTAATTAAGAGAAAAGTTTTTCCTATCTATTTATCAAGTTCCATACGTCTTAGTATGGTTGAAAGGCCGAAGAAAAATTGTACTTTGTTCTGGAAATACAATAAATTGAACTCGTGAAAAACTGAGTTTTCAATTGCTTTTATTTTAAGTTTCGGAGTATTAATTTTTAATATTTGCCAGGTAGCTTTCTCTGAAAAAGAATGTTAAAGTTATTAACTAGGTACCCGTTCCACAGAGGACAATGTATTAGGTTAATATTTATTTAAGTGCGTCGTAACGAATATTTAAATTCTAAAATAGTAACATGTTACAATCTTACATCTTATTTATAAGTTAGATTTTACAAATGATAAAGTCAGTAAGATTATTGTACAACATCTAAAATTATAAAATTGAATAAATTTACGTTTTTTAAAATATTTTATTACACCGTCTCTTCACCTCTCAATCTGTTTGAGTAAATTATTTCAGTTTAAATTAAATCTAAACCTAATTAAAAATTAATATAATTAAAAAAAATTCAATTTTTATTGTTACGTGTGTTCATCACATTTCATCGGTATGTGTTAGAGCTGTCAAAATGAATAATCCGGTCTGGTTTGACTCGATTCATCACAGGTTGATCACTTAGTGAGTCAATCCAACCCGACTTATTTATTAGCGAGCCAAAAAAATTTGAATCCGACCCGACCTACTACGGGTTGGTGGGTTAAACAGGTTGACTCACGGGCTCACTTAATTAGAAAATTACATTTTTTTTAATTTTTTTCGGTCAAAACTAAATTATAATTATAATTAAAATATAAATAAACTTCAATACAATCCAAATACAAACTAAAATAAAAAAATATCAAATTATTTATGTGTTGGCTAAAAAAATAACCTAACTTGATCCAAATGCAAAGCCCAACTTAACAAAAAACACTTGCATGGTCCTTTATTTGCGGGTTGGTGAGCCAACCTGGCTCACCACGGGTTCAACCCGGGTGTGCCGAGTTCTAAGTGAGCCGAGTCAAAAATTAACCCGTATTAATTTATAAAAAATTTTCAATTCAACCCGGCCCGAACCCATGGTGAGCCGAATTGACTCGCGAATTCCAACCCATTTTTACAACTCAGTAGGTGTGTTATCACTACATTTCAGCCATAAATATTAGATAAACAGGACATTTATTTAGTTTCTATAATTTTATTTCAATTCTGACAAGAAGAAACACAACTTTCAAGTTAGAACGCTTTTCACTACGGTTTTGAATATTTGAAGAAACATGCTACATTAATAAAGTTTTTTTAATAAAATTTGACAAACTATTATTTATTTTTATTAAAAAATAAAAAAAATAATCTACTTCAATTGTATTTATAGAAAGTTTGTCAATTTTATCAAAAACTAATTTTTCATATTTGAAACATTTACTTTCTCGGAATCGATTTACTATATTTGTCATTTATGAAGGGACATATTTATTTGACACGACTTTTGTAATATTGAAGAATAATGTGAAATGTGTAAAAGTATTTTTTTTTTATGAAGATGCATATTTAAATATGATAGCATACATAGTTTTTTTTTTTTTACCAAAAGGGTTCGGTTTACTTTTATAATTACACAATGTCATATTTTATAAATATTACGGGATTGTGAAATTGTGCAAAATGGAACAACTTTTAATGGGTGAAATCGTACAAGACAAAATAAAATTCCCAAACACAATTTCTGCTAAAACAACAAAAATAATACTCCTTACTGAAGTATTGCCACTTATGATAACTTCACGTAAAAAAAACAAAGTTGAATACAACCTCACCAATAATATAAACAAAAAAAAAAATTCCTCCCAATTGAAGTCGTGTCTTGTGACAACTTCATTAGAAAAATAAAAATTATTTTTTAACAAAGATTTGATATGATTTAAAAAATATATATATTTGGTGTGTTGAAAAATAAACTTTATCAAATTATTGTAGTTCTTAAAAAAATAATTTAAAGTTGTACTAATACATACAACTTCAAATAATACAAATTTGACTCTCACATCAGAACAAAAATAGTCTTGGATGAGACGACTTCACACTTTAAAAGTCGTTTTACGTTTTAGCTCGTATGACTTGACTTAATCCCGTAATATTTAAGAAATTTGCCCACATTATGTAATAACGAAAACAAATTGACCCCTTTTTAAAAAAAAAAAAATCCAGCACGCATATAAGTTTGCTTCTATAAAATTTAGGTGTAGCTTCAAACATGCACCTCAAAATGAAAAAAACATAATGTGTTTTTCTAAGTTTTTGTATTGATTTCTAATTCTACTATTTAATTAAAAATTATTAAATCTTTAACTTAAAATATTAAACTCTTTTCTTTCCAAAGTTTCAGTAGTAAGTAAATTTTCAATTTCAATTAAACTATAAAAAAACATTTTAATTTTTCTCACAATTATGGTTATGAAATTGAATGGTTTACGAGATCGTAATTTGTAGATTCTAACATGAATAATAAATGTTTGTAGTTAAAAATACGTTTTTTTTGTATTTCAGAGTTTTTTTAGTCAAATTTGTAAAAATAGATACGTTATATATTTTTTTTACAAAATAATATCAAGTCATCGAGATATAAAATAATATTATAATGAAGTCATCATGTCTCCTGCCATTTTTTTTAATTTTAAAAAAATAAAATTGACATGATAGAAAATATAAAAATAAAGTCATCATGAATAAGGACTTCACGGTTATAACTCATTCCTCATCTCTCAGTACTCTGTGGTTGCTTTTATTATTGTATTAATTAATTAATCAATTAATTGATTAAATTTTATTATTAGTATATTAGCATATTTCTTCCCTTTTCATCATCCTTAAGCATCCAAGTACTTCTACCGACATAAGGAAAACATTATTTTATACCTTCTGGTTCTGAATGCTGCCATTTTGTTTTATTTTTAAACACTTTATAATCTGCAGATGAAGTTGGAATTTTCTCTGAATGTTCTGAAGTCTTTATCAGGCAGATTTTAATTTTGAAAAAAAAGAAAATTAGTAAAATACAGGACGACTTTACTTATTTTATAAAAAAAAAGAAATCAACAAATTTATTTTTATAAATTTAACTACAAAAATTTTGAAATATAAAAAAGCCTACAAATACCTTAATTAGTTGAGTTTTGTTTTGATTGAAACTCATTCACCCGAGAGATGAAGGGGTGAAATAGAAGAGAAAACAATCATAATTTTTTATTTGGATTTGTTGTTTTATTTAAACCTTATTTATTAAAAAAGTAAATAGGTTTTGCAGCTCGAAAAAAAAATTATTGAATTAACTGAGCGATGTTCTCGGTTGACAACACAAAACGAGGTCATTTTTTTTCTATTGCATTAACTCTTAATTAGATTCAATTTTATTTGAATTGTTTGAATTGAATCCATTCACATAAGACGATGAAGAAGTGGTGGTGTAGAGTAAAATTTAGAAAAAGATGATCCACATAATTTAATGATTCTATTTGGCGATCGATCTTAGCAATTTTGATGTCATAATCATGTGTGAGATTTGAATAAGAAACAATGTGTAAAATCATAAGATTTCACGACTGAAATCTTAACTTTAAGTATAATGTTTTTCTCCAAATAAATATCTTAATAATGTTATTTCTCGGGAATTTAGTAAGTCAAATCAATTGGATGTGAATTTTTTGTAAATAAGACTAAGAAACAATTGTTTTCGATCGAAATTAAATTGTTTTAATTTAAAATTCTCCAATTAATATAAAATTAATGTGTAAATATATTAGACTAATTTCACAAAGATGTTTAATTTACTAAATTTTCTTTTACGTGAATATCAGTTAGAAATTCATTAATTTCTTTTTCATAATTGTAAATTTTGTGTTTTTAGATGGAAATGGAATTGTGTGAATGGTAATTAAAGATAAAAATGAAGAAAATGAGAATAGATTAAAGTAAAACTGTTTAAGAAACTGAAAATATAAAGTACATGTAAATACATAAAAATAAATTACAAACATAAACTAGTAAAAAAAAATCTACAAAAATGGTACTCAAAATGTAACAAGCATGACATACAGTCATTCTAACACACAACATTCATCAAACTTCACAAATAAGACATATCAGAGTTGTTCATAATATTGACATGTCCGACCATTTTTATTGTTCTTAATTTACATATTGCATGTTGCATTATTTTGAAAAAAAAATGTTATTTAACGACTATTTTTGACAACTTGTAACTTGTATAATGATACAATAATTTTAATAAAAATTAACTTTTATATTTTTAAAAGAAAAAATAAATAATAGTAAGAGGTAGTTAAAATGATAATAAAAAAAATAATATCAAACAATAATAAAAGAAGAGTAATGTCAAAATATCATAATATTTATTCTTAATTTACATGCTCGACAACTGTATTTTTTCTCAATTGGCATGCAGATATATGATGCATTGCAGTCATAATAATAAACTTTTTTGAAGAATGCATAACTAGTACTGTTCAACTATGACAACACAATTTGGTCAATCAACGTTATTGTTATGCATGGTAAATCTCGTAACAATTGATGCATTCTTTTTTATGGTAAATGTTATTACAATTTACATAATTTAATTTGTTAGTTAATTTTGGTTCGTTCTTATGAAAGGACATAAATATAAGAACACAAATAAATTCTTCATTATTAATGGTATTACTACATTTCAACAGTTAATTTAGTTAACTTAATATAAATTTAATTTCTTAAAATTAAACTGTTTTATAATTCAGTCTAATTATTATTATAAATAATTTAGTACATTTTAATTTAATATCATATAATTAACTATAATTTATACAGTTTAGTAAATTATGTCTAATTTACTTGTTTCTTCCGATCTTAAAGTAATACAAAATCATGAGGAAGATTACTCTAAATATATTTATTTCAAAATGTTTAGATATCTTACAAATGCACAATGGGAGGCCTAAATAAAATAATTTCCAATATTGTTGACATAGTGATTGATAAGGTTTTTCTTTTTCATCAACTAAAGTTGATAGGAAATAATATTGATATACCATATCACTCACCTATAGGTAGCGATATCAATGTTACACACAAGATTAATTTTAAGTTGAATTGACTTGATACATTTGAACATATTGCTTTGGAATATTTGATAATTTTAAATTTTGTTATTCTATTTAATTATTTTATTTTCAACTTTAAGTATTTATTAAAAATATTTCTATGAATTTTTATTTCAATTTCCTTCCAACTTACCATGAATAATATTTAATTTATGTAAAAAAAAAAATTGAATACCATAACTACTAATATTATTCAAAGTCTTATGCGTGTATATATATATACACACATAATGAAAGGAAATACGACGGATGAATTCAGTCAATTTATGTATTTTTCTTAAAATGTATTTTTATCACAATTTTAAATTCACACATACATTTTTACATTTTAAAATAAGTATAATCAAATAATATCATCTTTCTATAATATTTGAAACTTTTATCATGCTATACAATTAACTTATTTAAATATCAGTTAATATTTACTGTATCGTGTAAGATCTCATAATGAGACTTTAGTTTGAATTAAAAGTAACACTCGAAAAATAGACTTTTTTTCCGGTGTAATTTATTTATGCAAATACTAAAGTGGTGCAATTTTTATTTTTAAATTTCAGCGAAGGTAAGTCGTGCCAATATGTAACGGTTTCACAATAAAAAAATCATGCTAAAATCAGACGATTTTAATTAAAATAAGTTGAAGTCGTGTCAACATAGAGAGACTTCTATGTTGTTGAGAAGTTGTATCATATCAAGACGACTTTAGTTAACATTCTAAGCAAAGTCGTGCCAATATGGGAAGACTTCAGTATTAAATTGTTATGAATAAGTCGTTCTATATTGGAGAGACTTCAGTATTATATTGATAATGAAGAAGTCGTACCATATTGGGACGACTTTAGTTTGGCTGAATAAAAATTAAATATTTTTTAGTCATATTAATTAGTTAAATAATAATGCATATAAGTAATTAAAAATTTCATGATGATTTTCGTTTCTTATAATAGGGCGAGAAAGTTATCTATGAGAGTCTGTGCCACAAGGAGGTCTTCTTCGCTGTCGTCTAGGTCTTATTTGAGGGCTCTAAACTAGATCGTCATCATCATTATCTTCATGTTGTTGTCTTTGGTTTATATATTCCACCATTTGTGGCGGCATTGTAGGCCGATAATATTGTTGAAAGGATATGGGATATGCGAATGAAGGTGTTGACGAAGAAGTTGCAAAGACATTTTGTGTAGGACCAGAAAAAAGTATCTAATTATTGAGGAAACATGTTGTATGTGTGTGGAATTTGCTCGAATGGAGTATGTGAAGACCCTCACATGCGACACAACAAACCAGGAAGATGAACTACAACTTGTATCCACAACCAAATAATTTTTTCTCTTTTTTAACTTTTTTATTTCTTTATTCACTTTTATTTTACGTACGCACTGCATTTGTTAATATTAACAATGAAGTTGTACCATTATAGTAAGACTTTCTTTATAGCCCAATACACTAAGTCGTGCCATTATGGCAAGACTTTCCTAATAGCTCAATATTGAAGTCGTGTCCTCATGACAAGACTTTCCTTATTATGAAATCGTCCCATTATGACAAGATTTTGATTCGATGATAATTAATTTAAGTGAAATCGTCTCTGTTTGCGACGACTTCATCAAACATATTGAAGTCTCCACGGTTTGGTACGACTTCAATATAACTTAATTAAAATTGTCTCACTTTAGCATGACTTCTTTAAGACAAAGTTGTGCCATTTTCACACAACTTACTTATGAGAATTTAAAAAAAAAAAAATGCACCATTTGGGGACATAACGGTTAAAATTGAACCATTTGGGGAAAAAAAACCCGAAAAATATCTAAAACTAAAATGATGCAAAATTTGTGCATATTATGCAACATCATCCTTTCATGGCAATTAATGTTGGCAGACAGGAATCCAACTTCCACCGCATCCACTTTTAATGTTATTGAATTGTCTGGTCCTGTCTTCGAAAAATAAAATATGATTTTTAGGATGATAAAAAAATAATTTTACTACAAAACTTTAATTTTAATAATTGGATTAAATATATTTTTAGTTTCTGAATTTTGAAATTAGTCTATTTTGAAACTTTGAATCAATTTAGTTATTAATTTCTCAAAATATGTGAATTTAATCATTTTAATCAAATTTGATTAGGTTTATTTGATACTTCGTACACATTTCAGAATTGTATTTAAGTTGTTCATATTGTTTAACACATTTTTGCTTTAATGTTAAATCAAATACTATTATGAAACGCACTTGAAATATCAAATAAAATTAAAAAAATTTGATTAAATTAGTCTAAAATTTTGAAATAGACTAATTCCAAAATTCATTGAAAGTTAAAAAATAGAAACATATTTAACTCTTAATAATTTTGTGTTAATAATTGAGAAAAGTAAGTATTATTACGTATCTTTATTAAAAGATAAACAACATTATTATATAATTAATTATCCACTAACATACAGAAAATACCTTGTTAATAATCCATTTTAAAAATTAAAAGTTTTTACTTACTACAGTGAGAAAGATTAATTTAAAAACTGACTCCTTTGGTAGAGACAACTTTATGAGTTAATGTTTAGTAATTAATTTTATCTATTAGTTAAAATTTTAGTAATTAAATTTTAGAAATCAATTTAAAGACCAATAATAATTTTTTATTTATAATAGTGATTATTTTAATAATTAATAATTTTTTATTTTTGTAAATTAATATCTAAATTGATTATTATAATGATAAACAACTTTTGTCCACTAAAATTGATTGTTAATAAGATAATTTATTGTAGTATAATATGTAAATGTGATAACTTTTAATATATTTGAAGTTAGAGTTAGATATATAATATTTAAACAAATTCATTTGAAAAATATTGAGTTGAGTTGTATTGAATTATGCATATTTTATGTTAAATTCAATCAACTCTCAATTCATTACTGACTTGGTTATATATAGTTAGAAAAATTGAATTTACATTTAAAAAAAATTATGAAAAATGTAACTTTTAAGTATTTATTTAATTAAATAACATAATTTTGATAAAAAATTAATTAAAGACTTCAACTGATAAACAAGTTATATAAATGTGTCTAAACTATCTAAGAAATGAAAAGAAAACACAACTTAATTTATTTATTAAAAAATATAAAAATGAGTTAACCATTAATATATAAACTCATCATTCAATCTATATTAAATTTGATCTCATCATAAATTACATTCAACTCATTATAATTAGATTTGATGAGTAATCAAATAACTCATCCAATGAACAAACCTAATTTCTAAAAGATAAAAATATTCAACTTTCTTGACCATTATCAAAATTAAAATAAAACTAATAAAATTAAATTCTTTTAACTTCCTTTTATTCTTATTGTACACCCATAAGGAATATATCAATTAAATGTAATAACAACCAACCACTGCTTCTAAATCTCCCCAATAATAATTGCTAGAGGTCCTTTATAGAGACAAACTGTGTTTGCTCCAGCCACTCACGCTCACTCAACCAAAATCCATTATTTGTTTAATTTTTCTTCTGTCCTCTCATAATTCTCATGGCCTCATCATTTTCTTCTTCTTCATCTTCTCTAAAGTTTACGGTGCGAAGGTGCGAACCACAGCTGGTGCGTCCTGCTATTCCCACTCCTCACGAAGTTAAGTTACTTTCCGACATTGATGATCAAGAAGGTTTGCGTTTCCACCTTCCAATGATACAAATTTATCGAAAGCAAACATCAATGGCAAAGAAAGACCCAGTTCGAGTGATTCGACAAGCGCTGTCACAAACACTTGTCTTCTATTACCCGTTTGCGGGTAGGCTTAGGGAGGGACCTCGCCGCAAATTGATGGTGGATTGCACCGGAGAAGGTGCCATGTTCATTGAGGCTGACGCTGACGTCACGCTTGACCAGTTCGGAGATTCTCTCCTCCCTCCATTCCCATGCTTCCATCAACTGCTATACCATGTTCCTGGTTCACAACAAATTACCGATACTCCCCTTCTACTTGTACAGGTTAAATACACTTTATTCACATAATTAACTTATAATTAACTTATGGTGTGTTTGGACGAAATAATTTAAGAGAATAATTCATTTATCGACAGAATGTGATTTTTTTTAAATGTTATGTTTGGACGAGAAAAATAAATAAAAAATTGAAATTAAAGTATTTTAGGAAAGTATTTAAAAATATCTAAAATAGTAAAATTTGAAATTTTCTAAAAAAAGAAAAGAAATTGAAATTTTTTAAGTTATGAAATTGTTCATTGGTTAGGACAAAAAAAGTCTATAAGTCCAAAGAGTCAAGTCGGGTCGGACAGAAGGTCGAGACAAGTCGGTTCAGACCGAAGGTCAAGCTATAGGTTAGTTATGTTAAGAATCCAAGTGTGAGTCTAAGTCTCATATTGGATAAAAATGAGAAAGTAAAACACTATATAAGGATAAAAACTCATAATTTATGGGTTGAGAGTGATGTCAATGCCTTATGTGGCTGGACTAATGCGGTATAGTCCTTGTATCGAAAGTCTTACTGGCAAAGATTTCAGGTAAGCATATCCTATTAAGAACCAAAGGTGAAGATGGATCGAGCTAAGCCAAAGGTCAAACTGGACCAGATCGGACGCCAAGGTAAGTTAAGGTAGAATCAAAGGTAGAGTTGAGTTCTCCATAAAATAGAAATTAAATTGTTTTATCCAAACAAAAAAATTGAAATTTAAGATATTTCAATTACTTTTTTTAGACTAATTATTTAATAAGAAATAAAGAGAATTGAATTAGAAATAATTTAATTATTAGATATTTCAATTTATTAGAATGGTTAAAATCTCTAGTCCAAACGTAAAATTAAATATTAAAATTTTTAGGTTGAGGCTTTTTTTTTTAACTTAAAATATTATATTTTTTTATAAGCCACATCAAGTATATATATTTGTAATAGATATTAAATAAATATTTTTATAATGGATGTCTACTAATGAAAAATAAATTCTTAATAATATCTATATGTGGTGAGCGTCGGTGTTTTAGTCATTTGCTTATTGATAAAGTTGTTCCGGTATTAAACTAAAACACAATATGTTTATAATGTCACCTGACCCATAAAAATTAGACGTGAAAAATATGTGGTAGTATTTTTTAATTAAATTGTTAAAATCTATGTCTGACCTTGTCTAACCCATATATACAAGTCAGATGTAAAAAAAAAAATGTCTTACCTATAAGCGTTAGAAGTAAATTTGTTTAGAAGAAACCTTAGTGCTCCTTTCTTCTTTACTGTGCAAACAAAACTCTCGACGCAGACTTTGGTGCCTAAAAGTTGCGTTTTCTACCATTGTTGTTTGCGGTTCACTAGAAATTTTTTTGCCTCCAAATATTTTCGGCATTGAAATTAATTTTTCTCATCTTTTCTCTTTAGTAATTAGCCTTTGCGTGATTCTTTTTACTTAACTCATATGATCAAAGGTAGAAAATTATTTTTTACTCAATTTTTTTTGTGATAACTTTTACCGGATTGTATTCAAATGCAGTGTTTATATATGACATATTAGTCATGTAAATTTAGAATTGTCAATATTTAATTGTTAAAAATTTTAAATAGTTATAATTTTTATTACGAATCTCAAATAAAGATACTCCAGACATGCAAGTTGTTGGGAGTGAGGTTTGAAATTTAAAAAATTTCATCATTTACTATATGTTTTTTTTTTCTTAGTATTTTTAACTTATTTTTATATGCTTTACATATTTATTTAAGATACTCATACTACTTAAAGATTCTGAAAAAAAAAATTAGTGGTTTTTTTATAGATATATAGATTTTTCATGCTTTCATAGAATTTGACTTAAAATAAATAAAAAGAACATATAAAAAATTTATGTCTATTCTCTAGATGTAAATTTACGTCTTTCACAGTTGTGTTTGACCTATGTTGCACATAAAAAACCAAAAATATCATACGTGAAAAGTCTTTTATGTGTTAGTGTTAGGTGCTAATTATTCTTGTGTATTTTTTTATAAAACAAATCAAGTAATAAAAATAAAATTATTAATGAGAAAGATATTAATTATTTAATCAGGATTTAAAATTTGATTTTATATATTTATATTTGTAAGAATTAATTAACTTTCTTAATAAATTTGGAAAATTTTAAGAGTTTCTATTAAATTTATATTATTTCATGAGGACTTCACTTTATGGCTGATGACAACTTTACTTTGTTAAAAAAAAAAAAAACCATTTTGTATCATAATTAGATCACCTATAAAGATATTCTGATTTTTTTTACGACTTCATCCTATTTTATAAGAAAAAAAATTAAGTCATATTTAAGATTTCCACCTCAAACTAACCGAGATAAAAAAAGCCGAAATGAATGAAAGTTCCGATTTGACTAAATTGATTCTTTCCGTTAAAGATATATGTCTTTCTTTCAATAACTAGTCTTTTTCTAGCATTTAATGTGAATCTGCTACGATTCTTTCTGATTTTAAACTAGTTTCTAATCGATTTTACTCTAATTTTCCGCTTATCTAATCCATTTTTTTTATTGATTTTATGATTAATATGAACCGAATATTGAAAACACGCTTTCACTTGATGAATTGAATTAACGGGTTTTTGAAGTGAGTTACTCATAATTATTTTCCTGTTTATGTTGTTGATGTCGGAAATGAACTGATATCATCACAGGTGACACGTCTTAGCTGCGGCGGTTTCATCTTGGCCTTCTCCTTCAACCACACCATGTGTGACGGAGATGGTCTTTCACAATTCATGAACACCTGGGCTGAAATGGCTCGTGGAGCAACCAAACCTTCCATTGCACCAGTGTGGCGTAGGGAGCTTCTAATGACAAGAGACCCACCTCGCATCACATGCAACCACCGTGAATACATGCAGATCCCTCACAATATGACACCGACCACCTTCATTCCATACGAGAACCACATGGTTCTTCGATCGTTCTTCTTCGGACCTTCCCGAGTAGCCGCTATTCGTGGCTTGGTTCCACCTCACCTTCAGCACTGTTCCACGTTTGATCTCATCACAGCATGCTTCTGGCGCTGTCGTACAAAAGCGTTGCAGATAGAGGCAGAAGAGGAGGTTCGCATGATGGTGATAGTGAACGCACGTGCAAAGTTCAATCCTCCTTTACCCGTTGGTTACTACGGCAATGCTTTTGCGTACCCTGCAGCAGTTACCACCGCAGGGAAGCTTCGTGAGAATCCGTTTGGGTATGCAGTGAATTTGATAAATAAAGTGAAGGGTGAGGTGACAGAAGAGTACATGCATTCTGTGGCGGATCTCATGGTGAATAAGGGGCAATACATACCTGTAACTGAAAGGTCTTTCATGGTGTCAGATTTGAGATATTTTGGATCGAGAGAAACTGATTTTGGTTGGGGTGATGCTGCGTATGGTGGAGTAGCCAAAGGAGGACTTGGGCCATTTCCTGCAGTAACATTTGTGGTTCCTTTTAAGAATGCAAAAGGTGAAGAAGGTGTAGTATTACCCATTTGGTTGCCCCCGGAAGCTATGAACAGGTTTACCAAAGAGTTGGGTACGTGCGTGCTTTGATTTCTTTCGTATCAGAAACAATTTGTATTATGAAAAGAATGATAAACTTAAAACAGTGTGTGAGTTTTCCTTTTATTAGTCGACATGTTAATATCAATTACGAAGTAACCGTGGCGAAGAACTTCCACCAAAGTTCACGTCCTTTATAGTTGTCCATGTTTTGCATTATGTTACTGCTATTTGTGTCATATATTTGTTAAGCATCCTTGAGATATGAGATATGATGCAGAGTTGCCTACATTTGTCTGTCTTTATTTTGCAGCTGCAATGTAAAGTATAAAGGGATGATATATTAAGAAGCAAAATAATATGTTTACACTTCATAACAATGTTTTAAAGGTTAATGTGTTAATCAAAGGAAAACATACTTTTATAATTTAAAAAAAAAAAAAACAGGGTTAAATAGTCAATGTCAACCAACCAGTGTCAACACTCAATCTTCACAGG